>Ga0080005_130120_pt1 | contig 69667 bp, 79 predicted proteins | sample JossMetagenome_2_FD_69208 | JGI IMG/M metagenome (GOLD analysis project Ga0080005, IMG submission 69208) | Hot spring sediment microbial communities from Joseph's Coat, Yellowstone National Park, USA - JC3_ASED (SPADES assembly) (version 2) | ecosystem: Environmental > Aquatic > Thermal springs >...
CAAGAGGGAGCTTGGGGAAAGGCTCAATAAGTACCCTGATCATAAGGTATCGATCGAGAAAGGAATTACTAAAACTAATCCTAACCCAGAATTTAGTAAGTGGCACGGCATCGATAGAAAACTCATAAACTGGGGTCCTAAAATAGATGTGAATAAGTGCGTTGGATGTGGCATGTGCGTAGTTCAGTGTTCGGAAAGGAGGAATGTGTTTGGTTATGATGAGGAGAGGAGGAAGGCTGTTGTGTTAGTTCCTGAAAATTGCATGGTTGGGTGTAATAACTGCCAGATTGCTTGTCTCTGGGATGCAATAACATTCCCAAGCATATTAGAGATAAGGGAGCTTGCTAAGAAACTCGTTGTCTCAGGGAGGATAAAGGAGGAACTTGATGTGAAACTCCAACAAACCCCCACCTAATTATTGAGTTACCACAATCATTCTTTGAAAAAAGTGGAAATAAAAATGGATCATAAGGATTACTTAAAGAATTACTTAATATGTAAATTTTATAAAGACGTATCAATTAATTTTTCCGTGAGTTCTACGAATAATCTACGTCTAAGTCAAAGAACTAAACTTGAAAGGGTTAGGGATCACTTAGATAAGTTTCTTGGGCTCTATGTTGGATTAGCGATAATCATAGGCTTAATAGCGGGTTACTATGACGCGGCTTGGGCACGAAGTCACGCATCCCTGCTTTAAAACGTTATGTTGGCATCAGTATACGTGATGATCCTCCCAATGATGCTAATGCTCAATATTAAAGCGCTGGGAAACGCATTCAGAAACTGGAAACTCGTCACCGCCGTGATACTCCTCAACTTCGTCTATGGGCCCCTGATGGCGGTGCTTCTAGGAATTCTGTTTCTCAATAACCCCTATGTAAGGCTTGGATTGTTCTTGGCGTGGGTTGTCCCTTCCCCACCGATAAGCATTGGAGCTGTGGGGTTAATGATGGCGGACATAAGTGCGGCGACGGCCATGGTTGCTCTCTCATTTTTCCTCTCGCTCGCGCTGATTCCTATCGAGACATCGCTGTATATCCATAGCTTTCTTGCAAGTGGACGACTTGCACTTTCTAGTGCTACGATTTCTAAGATCGAAATGAACCTAGTTATTACCATTATTGAAATATTAATTGTACCGCTGGCTCTTGCCATACCCACACGTGAAGCGATGATTAGAAAAATGGGGCAGGAAAAATTTAGAAGGATAAGTCCTCTATTCCCGACTCTTACGATGCTTGGCTTGATAACGATAATCTTCACAATATTCTTTGCCCATGCCGATGTGTTGATTACCCACATTATGGATATGCTTGGCGTATTCTATTCCGCCATAGTCTTTTATTCTGCCTCATTCACTGTTTTTACTATACTGTTTAAGTACGTTAAGCTAAGCAGTAAATCGCCATACAGTTCAGCCATGGTCGCAATACTTACTGGTATTCCAAAGAATGAAGCTACAGCCATAGCACTCAGCGCCTTGGCACTCGCACCCCTCGGCCCTCAGGTTGCATTTTTGGCATCCATGCCGCCCTCTCTCCTACCGGCTTTTCAAGTAGTATTCATAATAACGTTCATAAAGCTCAGGGAGAAAATAATAAACTACTATGGCGCTAGGAAAGAAATTGAAGAAATACTTGAGGTAGAAAGAACACCTACCAGAGGCGTTGTGAGTGAAGAAAAGGAAGTAAGCGAAGTTGTTGAAGTTCAGGAATTAAGTGCCGGAGGTGTCGTGAGAAAGGCCGGTTTAAACATCCTGGTTCCACTTGATTTTTCTAGAGGAACAGAGGAGTGGATACGTGAGGGACTCAGCAGGCTAAACAACGTTAGTAGCATAACACTTCTGCACGTAGTACCCCTTAGCATGTCCGAAGTGAGTGATTTTGTTACAGAAGATGTAATAGAAAGTGGGAAGAAGGCTGCTGAAAGTAAAATGAGAGAGTTGATAAAAACGATATCATCATTTGGACCTTATGAGGTAAGCTATGAAATAGCTGTAGGGGACCCAGCAAAAATAATACTTGAGCGGGCTAATACTGGAAAATTTGATATGATAATGATGGGGCACAGGGGTTACGGATATGTTGAAGACTTCTTTATAGGCAGTGTTACGCTGAAGGTCATATCAAAGTCACCCATACCGGTCTTGGTGGTCAGGAAAAATCCGTAATCAACAGTAGCTATTTGATTTATTTTAAATCCCTTATTGGTTTATGCCATTATCTTGCTTATATATCTTCTTCAGCCTGAAGTACGAGTTCTAAGTACTATTGCTTGGTCGAGAATCACTCCAGCGTTGGCACATAACTTATCCTTATACTTATGGTAGAACTTATAACATGTTAGGAAATAACACTGACAGGAAGTGTTAAGAACGGTTTTAAATTAAAGTTCCTTTTTATGAACTTATGCTTATTGCTGTGCGAGGTAGAATAAAATTTATATATTTGACTATTTGGTCAATTTGATGATCCAGAGTATGAATAGGTCAGGAATTAAACATGAAATACCGGAGTGGTTTTTCGAGTTTCATGGTCATAGATGCCCTGCATCGGTACTAGGCTATTTAGCAGGAAAATACGCTTTGAAGATTCTTGAAATAGATAGGGAAAAGGATGAGGGTACCTATGTTTTTTCCGAAACAGGAGATGAGCACCATCAGGGATGTTTTGATGATGGCGTACAAGTAGCTACTGGGTGTACATACGGCAAGGGGAATTATAGGAGGTTACAATACGGGAAGCTGGCTATAATCGTTTATAAACCAGGTAAGGGTGCCGTTAGGGTAAGAGTCAAGACGGAGATCCTCGATGAATTAGATAGGTTTGAGTTCTTTAAATACAGAGCATCTGGGGTACCTGCATCTCAAGTTCCTAAAGAGGTAGTTGATGATGTCGTAAATTACGTACTCTCAAAGGATTATGAGGAACTGTTCGATTATGAGTTTCTCAAGGACTTTAATTATAATCCTCCCAGGAAAACCTCGACTAGGTTAGTATGTAGGGTTTGTGGAGAGTACGTATTTGAGAATTATATCAGAATACTCAATGGAAAAATGCTATGTCCGCATTGTTATGATATTGAAAAATACAGGGAAAGGAAGATGAGGTAATGAAAATATGTACTCATCTTCCTTATATGCCGTAGTTTTTATTATAACCTGGATCATTTCTATGATTTTTGCAATTGCAGGTGTGGGTGCCGCCAATACTTTAATTCCAATATATTACTCAATGGGTATACCATTTTCAATTGCGGCAGCTACAGGGCTTCTTTTGAACGTGTTCTCACTATCTACAGCCACAGTAAATAATGCAAGAAGGGGCAAGGTTTTATGGAAGCTAGGAACTGTTTTCTTAATTCCCGCAGTTATCATGGCTCCAATAGGGGTGTACGTGGGGATCCATACCCCAAGGAAAGTGTTGCTTTGGGTATTCGCGGTATTTCTAATGTATACATTATATAATTTGGTAAGGGGAAGGGTGAAGGAAGAGTCGGGTAGGTTCTATGGGAGCATTAGAGGGTATATGCTCGGTGTACTTGTAGGAGCTATTGCAGGATTTCTTGGTGGCTTATTAGGTGTGGGAGGGGGAATGATAATTTTACCGGTCCTGGCTTTGATAGAGAGAGATGCGAAGAAGGTCTCGGCTACAGCGGGGTATGTGGCACTATTTAGTTCTGTAAGCGGTTTTACCAGTTATCTGTTTTTATTGAGGGGGATAGATTATGGGTTGTGGGTTGTGGTGTTGATAGGAGGTGTTTTAGGAGGATTTTGTGGCTCATATCTAATGAACCGCATGAGAACACTTTATGTAAAATACACAATAGTGTCCATAATAACATTCGTGCTAGCGAAAATACTTGCGGGTTTAGTCTAATTTTCAATTTGCCGCTATGAACCGCAGGTAATTGGTTTTATTGTTAGGCGTTCACAATAGCCACAGACTATTCTTCATGGCGGAACTTCCCTGTGACAGGTTAATAATAAGTTATTGGATTTGATTAAGAGATTGAAATTGAGGGACTACACGAGGACGGAGATTGAAAAAGCCATGAAAAACTAAGGAAAGTAAGGAGAGAAATACGCATGATAAGGAAACTAATGAGAATCGAAACCCACAATAACGAGAAAACACGCAGAGGCAAATCACTTTAAGGGATTTAATAAATAATCCCTTACAGGCCACGCATACGTACTGACCAGGCTTAAAGATAGGATGAATTAGTCATGGACAAGACGCCCGTAGGCACAGGCACGGCATTCACAGTGAAACCCTCAACACCACAGAAAAGCACCTCTTCCACGAGACGCCACTCAGGGTTAAGCTAAGGCTTAGCAGCCTCGCCCCTCTTGTTTTTATCAACGAAACCCTTTAGTGTAAGGCTTGCATTATCGTGAATGATCGTGACGTAATTGTAGATGCTGGGTCCTAGGAGGAAAAGGTTTATAAACTGTCCAGTCAGTCAATTAACCGACCAGGTATGGGTAAACCAGGTGTAAACCAGGGAAGGAGTTTAAGGAAAGTGGGCCTTGACTTTGGGCTGATAAGTGGTGCTGAATGGTTGATAATAGTTGCGGCGTTTCTTGGAAGATATCTGTTGCAGTTCTACCAAACATCAATATGGAATTTAGCCGAGTCCTTCGGTATGAACTCCTTTGAGGTTGGTATAGGGTTTGCCCTCTTCACAGTCGCGTTCGCCATAGCGGCGTTCCTAATGAGGGAGTTCAAGCCCAGTCAACTTAAAACTGTTGAATTAATATCACTACCACTCCTTGGAATCACAATGCCGCTTTACATTGTAATACATGGTTATGCCGAGGCATACACATTAATGACTATTGATGGATTCCTAAGCGGCATAATTATGGATTCCTTCATGACCATGGCTGGGATGGCATCGGTGGAGCAGTGGAAGAGGCAGGTTGAGCAGGCGGCATTCTCATTCTGGGTTGCGTTAGCATTAATAGTGGCGCCGTTCACCACTGGTTACTTGCTCGGTCTCGGTATAAGGGAGCTATTCCTCATATTCGCGGTAATGGCTTTTATTGCAATACCATTTGTCGCAGCACTTAGGGGTAGGTATGCATTGAAGTACATGGAGGCGAAGGGGCATAGCGGTAGGGCAAGTATAAGATCCCTGTTCAGAAGTAGGGAGTATAAGTGGGCGGTTGTGGCGGCGTTCACGTACACAATACCATTCTTCATAATCATGAGTTTCGGGGGGATTTACGGCGAAATGCTGGGGCTATCTGCATCAACAACCTTCTACCTACTTGCGGCAATGTTCGTTGGTGACGTGGTGACCAGGCTCATAATTAGGTTAAAGTCTCCAATACAGAATAGGAGACCATACTTAGTGTTTGCAGTAACAATTGCGTTGGTGGCTGCGGTGTTTCTAGCCCTTAGCTCAGTCTCGGTAATATTCCTAGTCCTAGCCTTCCTAGTCGCTGGAATACCTGATGGAATCTCCTGGACTCTAGGGCTCCAGATAGCAAACACGGTATTCAAGCCTGAGGAGATAGCGACATCAACGTCATTCTTCAGCTCATCAATGATGATAATGTCAGCCCTAATGCCCCTTGTGGGCTACATGGCATCCATAATAGGATTCACCGTAACATTTTGGGCATTCGCAGCAATCACAGGCGTACTCTTCGTAATAGAACTCCTCATATGAGTAGCAGATCGGTGATTAAAATTATTAAAAAACATTATAAATTCATGATTTGGATTTTCCACTGGTGTAGTTTATGAGACCGGGAGCGAGGATTAGGAATAAGGAGTTGATGAGGGAGAGGATACTGCGGGCTGCGATAGAGGTATTTGCTGAGGAGGGTTTTGATGCCCCTGTGGATCACATATGTGAGAGGGCTGGGGTTTCTAAGGGGATTATTTTTTGGCATTTCAATACTAAGGATCGGTTAATCCTGGAGGTTGCTAAGAAAAGTCTACCTCATGACATTGTGACTAACTGCCTAAGTGAGGGTAATGGTGAGGAAATCCTTAGATGCATTGGGAGTAGGTACCTTGAGAAGTACAGCGACTCCACAATGAGAATGCTCTTCCTACGCACGATATCTTTAATGGGTAATTATGAGGAATTGGCGGCAAGTAGTAGGGAATTATGTGGACCTCTTGTTGCTGAGGTTAGTAGGCGCGTCTTCAATAGCGATAGTGCTGAGGATGTTGTGAGGATAAGGGCATTCATGGGAGGGCTCCTCTGCTACGTCATTAACCTACCAGGAGTAGATAAGAAAACCTACCTAAAGGCACTCATTAAGATAACCATTAATCGTTAAAATAACTTGGGGAATAATTTATAAATACTGACCAACTGGTCGGTTAGCTGATCAGGTATGGGTAATTCAGGCCAGGGGAACAATGCTAGCATCCTCGGGGCACTAGGTTTAAAGGCAATTCTATTCCCCATATTTGTTGCCATCGCGATAGTACTTGGGCTCGAGTTAGGGATACATCTAACCAGTTTTAGCGGTTTGGTGTCCACGTACGGTATACCCGTAGGGTTGTTCTTCATGATTTACCCAGCCATGGTGAAAATCAGGGTGAATGAGCTTGCGAAGAGCTTAACGGATGCAAAGAAGGTGGGCTTAATGGTTGCGCTAAACTATGCGATAGACCCGTTCCTGGTGGGTGGACTTGGATATTTCTTCTTCGTAATAATATTCAGGGCATTGGGCCTCGTGAATTCTACTGTTGCTAGCCAGGCGTTTGTAGGGGTTGTACTACTTGGGGCTGCACCTTGCATAGCCATGGTGATAGTATGGACAGACCTCTCAAGGGGTAATTTACCCCTTGGCGTTTCATTTGTTGCGTGGAACTCCATTATACAGATCTTCACGACGCCTGTCTATGTTTGGCTATTGACAAGAACTACCGTATTCGTTAATCCCATATTAATACTGGAAAGTGTGCTGGAGTATCTAGCCATTCCCCTCGCCGCTGGTGCAGTTACTAGGTATCTGCTACAGGGGAAGGCGTATTTCTCGAGGGTTCTGAAGGTGCTAGATAATGTGCAGACTATAGCGCTTCTGTTCACAATAGTCGTCATATTCTGGGGTGAGGGGTATGGAATCATGGAATATCCAAACCTAATATGGATGATGGCTATTGTAATGCTCACCTTCTACTTCGTACTGTTTCACATAGGTTACTACACATCAAGGAAACTGGGATATAATTACGCGGACTCAACTGCAATAGGGTATTCAGTGGCTGCCAGGGATTTCGAGGTAGCGATAGCCATTGCGGTAACGGCATTCGCAAAGTACGCGTTTGTGCCCATTATTACAGCAATAGGCCCGTTACTAGAGATACCTTTAATGCTCCTCCTAGTCTGGGTTCAATTAACCAGGTATAGGAAGGAAGCGCCCGTGCTGGGAGTTTAGGTATTAAATATGGACAATTGATTTAACACACGGATTTGTTAGGAATTTAAAACTCGCCCCTTCCCTTACCTTGGGTGATGTTAGGGAGTACGGCTGAGCTTGTGATGATGTGGTCCTTCGCTGATTTCCAGTAAAGTTTTTATTCTATGCCTTTATTGCGCGGGTTGTATGGTGCTGCTTGACGTGTTGTCTAATGCGTTGGTTATGATTAAGAATGCGGAGGCTAGGGGCCATAGGGAGGTGATTATTTGGCCGTCTTCCAAGCTTGTTGGTAATGTTCTTAGGGTTATGCAGAGGTATGGTTATGTTGGTGAGATTGAGTTTATTGAGGATGGTAGGGGTGGTAAGTTTAAGGTCCAGCTTCTCGGTAAGATAAATGATGTTGGTGCGATAAAGCCCAGGTTTAATGCTAAGGCTTCCGAGTTGCGTACATGGGAGGAGAAGTACTTACCGGCTAGGAATGTTGGTATCCTGATACTAAGCACGTCTAAGGGTGTCTTGTCCCACCTAGAGGCTAGGCAGCTCAATGTTGGTGGTGTTCTCATAGCGTACGTTTACTAATAGTAAATTTAAAAAGGTGTTAGTTGGGGTGGTTCTGCGATGTCCACGGAGACCAAGCCTGAGCAACCCACAGAGCAGGGAGGTCAGGGGCAGCAGGCTGCGCAGGAGTCGCAGCAACCCGCTGGGCAGCAGGGTGCCGAGCAGGTTCAGCAGCAACAGCAGGCTGTTCAGGAGGTTAGACCAGCCGAGGCTAAACCTGTTGAGGTTAAGCTGCCTAGGCCAAGGGTTTCGCTCAGTGGTAAGTTGAGGCGTTTGATGAGGGTTAGGGTCTTGATGGAGAGGAGGGAGCCTAGGTGGATGAGGATGGATGAGTGGAGGTTCCTTAGGGTTGCCCACAGGGAGAGTTGGCGTAGGCCTAAGGGCAATGATAATAAGATAAGGCTCGAGATTAAGGGTTACCCTAAGAGGGTTAAGGTTGGTTATGGAAAGCCCAGGCTGGTCAGGAACCTACACCCGACTGGGTTTAAGCTAGTGACTGTGCATAGGCCGGAGGATGTGGATAAGGTTGATCCAACGAAGGAGGCGATCGTAATAGGCAGGACCGTGGGTCTTAGGAAGAGGGTTGAGATTGTTAGGAGGGCTATTGAGAGGGGTGTCAGGGTCATTAACGTAACCAAGGACGTCATCGACGAATTGAGCAGGTCCCAGTGATTTACCGCCTTAATTTCTCACTAAACCAATCCACAATACTCCTCAACCTAACAACCCTATGGTTCGGCTTGCCAAACCTCGATAAGTCGTGGTTCTCCCCTGGGAAAACCACCATCCTAACCTCCTTACCCATGTACTTAAGCGCCGTGTACAACTGGACGGCTTGGTCGAACCAACACCTGTAATCCTCCAACGAATGTATTATAAGGAGCGGTGTTTTCACGTTCTTCACATACATTATCGGTGACTTCGCCAGGTAGGCCTCCAGGTAACTCCAGAAGTCCTTACCCTCATCACCACCTATTTGGTCGTTGGCGAAGTAAGGACCTATGTCAGTGGTTCCGAAGAAGCTAATCCAGTTGGATATTGACCTGTCAGTCACGGCAGCCCTAAACCTATCTGTGTGCGTCACTATCCAATTAGTCATGAAACCACCGTAGGACCCACCAATAACCCCTAACCTGTTCGGGTCTATGAAGTCGTAACTCCTAAGCACGTAATCGAGGCCCTCCATCAAGTCTTCATAGTCCCTTTCGCCATAGTGCCCACGTATGTCCGCGAACTCCTCACCATAACCATCACTACCCCTCGGATTCATGAATACTACGACGAAGCCCTCGTTCGTTAATACCTGAAACTCAAACATGAATGAGTAACCGTAAGCCGTCTTTGGTCCTCCATGTATCTCAAGAATCGCCGGGTACTTAATTCCAGGCTTGAAATCTACGGGTCTCATTATCCAACCCTCGATTTCGATACCATCGCCGGCCTTGAATTTGAATTGCTCTGGCTTGGATAGACCCACTATGCCAACCCAATCATTGAAGTTCGTAACTCTCTCCTCAGCCCCATTAATCCATCTATACAGTTCCGTTGGTGTGGTTGGGTCCATGGCTACGAAGTATATCAACTCATGGTTTATCACCGCGAAATCCTCAACGCTCCTATTGCCGCCAACCACAACTTCGACATTACCATTAACGCCGGCCCTGGCAAGCCTTGCTGCCCCTTCGTCCATCATTACGAAATATATATACTCACCAACCCATTGGAGCTTTGTTGGCGGTGGCGAACCTCTAACATCACTATTTAGGCTGTTGCCGACATTGCGGTCGACCCCCCTCATTAGGTCAATAACCTCGTTGGTGTCTACCTTGACCAATAACACATGGTCGTGGGTGGCAAAGCCCCTATGTAGGTCATTGCCGACCATGGCTAAGTACTTACCATCTGGGGAGAACTTCATGGTGGAGACACTGTAGTTACTAAGGATGGTACGTCTCTCACCGCTCCTTAGGTTGATTAGCCAAACCTCATTCCTGTATGGCTTAAAACGATCACTACTGATAGCAACCGCAACCTCCTCCCCATTGGGTTTGACGTCGTACGCAACAACGTCGAAATCACCACTGGTTAACTGTCTCAAACTACCATCTAGTTTCAATGAGAATAGGTGGGTCTTGAAGGTGTGTATGAACCCCCTGCCATTAAACCATAATGGCCAGTCATCAACAAACTTCACGTCCTCCTGGGTCGGGCCGGTGGTGCTTAGGAAGAAGATTTCATTACCAACAACACGCATGTTAGTAACCCCGCCCCTGACGTGGGTAAGCCTAACCGCCTCACCGCCATCGAACTTGAGCAACCACACACCAACACCAGGCTCATCCTTACCAAGACCTCTCCTTGAAAGGAATACTACCCCTGAACCATCACTTAATATTCTCGGTGAGAAGTCACTATTACCCCTAGTTAATTGCCTTGGCGATTTACCATCGTAAATCCAGATATTCCTCTCGTAATCATCCATTGAGTCGGAGATTTTGGACAATGTAAACACGAGGAGACCTTTATCACCGTGTGAGTCTAAGTCGTGTATCATCCTAACGAGTTTTAAATCATCGATAACCAGTCTCCTAACCATTAGTGGACCTAATAGTCATGGACTATTAAGGTTTACTGACGGAATATTATAAGGACTGAGGCATTTGAAAAATTAATGTATCTCCATTATAATGGGAGTTATACGCCTCGGCACTAAGGTGAAGAGACGTGAACACACATGCATTGGCGCCTAGGCAGCGGCAATGTTTTAAATGGTTGAATCGTTAGTTACGTAATGGGTAATTGGTCTGGTAGGGATGTGGCTGGACTGTTGAGATTTGTCGAACTTGCTTTTCGTGGTTCCTCATGGTTATTCTACTGGTTTTTCATCTACATTGGAGCTTCATCGGCCATATCCATCATTGAGCTATACCACACCATTGGACTTAGCGGCTATGTGGTAGTAATGCGCATCGTCTATACGTTAGTTAGTATGGGCGTAGCCCTTTATGGTGCTTACCTGTTGAGGAAGGGTGTCGAGGGTATTGGTAGGTACTACAACAATCCTAACTTGATTAGTATGGCTAGGCTTCAGTTTGTGGCGTGGATTACCGTGGCAACAATACCAATATCATACCATTATTATAACTATGTTAGTTATACTACCGGGGCAGTCGTGGTTATCGGCCTAATACTTATTGGATTAAGCATGAGGAAGATAAGCTACCCCGCCTTAAGGAGCGGGGCTTCCTGTTTCATGGCTCCGCCTTGCCCGTGGGCACAAGCAAGACTTATAACTTCAATGCCCAGCGCATTGGTACCTTGTCTCTGGGCGCCTTGAATCCGCAGTTCGGGCAAACCATGACTCTGTCCGGTAATTGGGTTAGTTCGTGTTGGCACACTGGGCATACTGTGCTTGGTAGTCTCTTGAACTCATAGGGCACGCCGTACCATTTGGCTAGGGTTTCTAGTTGGTGAACAAACCTCCTCAAGTTGCTCATCAATAGCTTAATCACATCCCTTGGTAATCCCTCCTCAAGCAACTCCCTCCTCGACTCCTCAGTCATGTCATCAATAACCAACAAAGCCCCATACCTCAACGCCTTCCTGACCAGCTTACTCGCCAGGAAGCAAGCCTTATCCCTAGTTATGGCGTAGAGCCTCCTCTTACGAGCCTTGGCTTGTCTCCTAAGCCTTTTTCCCTGTGTTGTGTGGTGGAGACCTATCCTCATCAAGGCACCGTGCTTTCTACTCCTCTTTACAGCTTGGTAGTAAAGCGTTAGCAACTCATTGAGGTTGGGCTTTTCCTGCTTAAATGAAACCAACTGACCGTTGTGTATTAAGCCCCATGCAATACCGTACCTCCATGAATTAACATCAACAACGAGCCTATAACCACTTGGTTGATAAGGCTCAACCTCACGCTCAGCCACTAGGGCTAAATAGAGTTCATTATTCTTGAGACCTATCATTGCGTACTTGACGTCACCACCCTCCCTTACCCGCTCAACAACCCACTCGGGCATTGGAAGTTCGACAACATACTTAGGCTCATTTTTACAAACCTGGCGCAACCTAATGACATTGCTCCTAAAGTCAAGAACCACAAGTGCGCTCCTATTGCCCTTCATGGAGTCATCACTGTAAATCCTCAGCGTTGTCAACGGAACCCACACCCTTGTGAACCACCTCTTTGGCGTAGTCCCAAAGACCAGGCTCTTTGTATAATTCTTGAAATCATAGAGCTGGTACTGTATGGTTTTGAGTAAGTCAGGTGCCAAAACCTCAAAACCACGGTGAGCTAAGTTCGTTAGAGCCATTAACCTCCTTATGTAATTGGTATCGCATTTATCCTTTGGTAGCTTAATGAGCAACGTCCTATGGGCTTTCATCCTCTATCACCACTAATCCAGATACCTCCTTTCCAACGTGTTTGGATAACTTGTTTCCACCAAACTCAGCATAAACGTAGATACACACGTAGGTCTTCTCACCCCTCCTCAAGGCGTTTATCTTCCCCCTAAAGGTTATTGTGGGCACACCACCTTTTCTAAAATTTATTTATAAAGTTTTCTGAAGCAAAAGGTTTAAATTTCTAAACCGCAACAACCTCTTGAACCGCCCACCGGAGCGGAATGCTGTGAAGGGAACGGTTTAAGACCCAGCCCCGTGGGCCGTGAGCGATGACACCCCGAGGATGGGGCATTTGCCCGACGGCGTAGGGAGCCAATCGATGACGAGAAATCCCGAAGCCAAATGAAGGGAACGGGGCGACTGGCATAGATAACTTCGATGTTGCTGAGGATGAGTGGAAGTGGGCTGCGTACTTGGCGATTGTTTTCGTGGGTTTCGTGGCCGTACCATTCGCAACGTACAACACGCGAAAAGGGTTTAATAAGATGGTAAGGTGGGTGGCTGAGCAGGGTGCCGTACCATGAGGTGGGTGTTAGTAATAATGGCAGTGGCCCTATCCATAGCCCTGGTGGTGCATGCCCAAACCTTGATTCAACCTCTACCACCTGGTACCTATGCGGTGCTGATGAACGAGAGCCTCGTGACCCCTGGTTATATCGTGATCATAAGTGCTGACCCCCACACATTCAATGTGGCGGTGTTTACACAGCAGAACTTCAACCTGTGGTGGAACCAGTCGCAGGCGGAACTGGCTATTTATCACGGAACAATAATACGAGGCTCTGTTCTCGCCATACCTGCGCCAGCTGGTAACTACGTTATTGCCATATACCCAGTACCAGGTTCAAATTATTACGTGGAGGTATACGTATTTAATGATTCCGACTTACCCATTGGTATTGCCTCATTCCCAACCAGTCCGATAGTTACGAATGAGTTGATGGGTTACTTCGACATTAGTAGTATTATGGCGTATAATCCAAGTGACCGCTCACAATTTGGTGTCTGGAATAGTGGTGCCTCTCTCCAGTTGAATGCTGTGGTTGTTGTTGAGTTGGTTAATGGGCAATATCAATACTACTGGGTTCAGGATGTTGTTCAGTTTGTTACGGGCAGTAACGAGTTTTATGTCGTGGATAATGTCTGGAACTATACATCGCCTACACCCACCCTCTCTAATCAATCCATTGTGGGTAATGGTGCAGTTTACAACTCAAGCGGTGGGCTTTACTACGGTTACGCAACATCATCCAGCACCTACTCCCCACCCCTGGGTGGTTACCTAATAATGAATGCATACGCCAGCGGTGGTGTTGTTCATGTTGATTTCAGCTATGTGATAATTAGGAATGGTGGCTATGAATGGCCGACTGTGATTTGGTTCGACAATGTAACCATAATGCCATCGACACCGGCAACAAATGCCTACTTCGAGGTTGGGGCACAATTGACCGGTGGTGGGTGGCCCATGGATGCTGAGTTCGTTTTTGCTGGGTACGGGAATGGCGAGTGGACTAGGTTTAATCAATTGAGTGCTAATTTATCAATGCTTTACTGGAACGGTAGTGGCTGGGAAGTCTTACCCACGCTTTATGATTTTGGTTTTGACACGGAGAAGTCGGCGGTAACTAACATAAACGTTACAGTGAGTAGTAACAACCTAGTCGCAGTAACCCTGGGCACCTTTAAGCCTGGGTTTATCGCTACCCAATTGCCCACGCCCATCCTGCCCATGACCTATGTTAGTTACACGAACCCAGTCACTGGGTATAGCTTCTCATATTACGTAACTCAGCCAACGATGATCAACATACCCTCCGTGGTTTACATAAGCAATAACACGAGATACGTCCTTGAGGGATACTATCTCAATAGCCAGTGGGTTTACGGCACAACAATAACTATCACGCCAAACAAAAACTGGTTCATGGCATATGATATATCGCCCCAATACCAACTACAATACCTAGTGTCTGTGGCTTCACCACTACCAGTTTACTTTAATGGACTTAAGGTCACCAACTACTCCACCTGGATTAACGCAAGCTCAACAGTTACGACTATCGCTAAATCCCAGGTGCTCAGCAACGGCACCATGCTCACGCCAGGCATAATGAACGAGACCATTGTGGTGAACCAACCAACAACACTCACTATAAACTGGACAACCAAGTACCTGGTCTCCATCACGTCCACAAAGCCCATATACATCAACGGACAACCCACCACCAACTACACAGCCTGGGTAAACAAAGGCACAACCATAGCCGTAATTGCACCAGCATACAGCCAGTACGCAGGACTAGTGCTTTACTAACCAAACACCACCGCAGTAGCAATCACCGCCAACAAACCAATAACCCTAACAATAACGTACACACCAAACTACACGAGACTCTACATCGTAACCGCAGTACCAGTGGTGGCACTCATCATAACCACAATAACACTTAGGAGAAAGCGCCATAGGTAAGCGAATTTCCACCCTTATTAATTGCTAATATCCATAATACTTAGAGCCTCGCGAAACAGCCCGAAACAATTCAGGGCTAAGAGAGCTTACCCGAGAATGGGACCCAAACCCAACAGCAGGTTAATAATGACCAGAGGCAGCGGGATGAGGGGGACGTTTGGCAGTCACCATTGTAATATTTCAAGTACGTTCTGTTCTCTATTATAAAAATACCTATTTGTCCTTGAGGATTTTACCCTTAAGTTAATACTAATACCTTATGTTTAATTTTACTTAACTGTTAGTTTCCTGGCTTCGCGCTCTGTCTCCCTTAGCATGACTATATCGCCAACCCTGACCGGGCCCTTAATATTCCTCGTTATCACCCTACCCCTATCCCTGCCCTCCAGTATCCTGACCCTCACGGTATTAACCTCACCAGCGATGCCTGTCCTACCGAGTATTTGAACAACCAGTGCCGCCACCGCATCCTCGTAGGGGCTAAACTTTTCAGCTTTGGTCTCGCCCTCGCTCATTTGGGTTCACCCCTCCTAGCAGCTCTCTTGGCTGGTGCCTTCTCGGCTGGTGGTGCAGCCTGTGGTTGTGGCAGTTGTATTGGGTTTAATCCCATCTTTACCCTAACATCATTCAACTGCCTAACTAAATTCTCCAACTCAGCCGATGCCTGCCCTGGATCGATAATTACGACTGAGGCTGCCGACGTGTTCTGGAGACCGGCTGCCTTACCAAGCCTCTCCTTACTGGGTACGTAGATGTAAGGCACACCCTTCTCCTCGCAGAGTATTGGTAGGTGGGCAACTATCTCTGGTGGATCAACATCCTCCGCAATAAGCACTAACTTGGCTAAGCCTCTCTCAACTGCCTTTGTGACCTCGTTGGTGCCCTTCCTTATCCTACCTGTTTCCCTAGCTGCCGATAGAACCTCGTATGCCTTCTCAGCTAGATCCTGCGGTACTGCGAATCTCACGTAGAAGGGCTTTCCCTGCGGTGGGTTGGCGTAAAACGTCTTTGGATCCACAGTTACTGACGCCATACTCGACTACTATCGTGAATTTAGCATTTATAAGCATTTTTCATTACGGTGATGATGGAAAAAGGTTACTTCGAGGCTATATGCAGCGTGCTCCTCGTCGCCTTCAATCCAGGCTCGCCGTGCTGAACTATCTTATTCGTTATCACGAACTCGCCGAGGTAGTGGCCCACGTGCCATGGACTTATGGTTACTGGTAGGTACGTTATACCGTTGTGGACGGATATCGTTAAACCAACCATCTCGGGCAGTATTATCATGTCCCTGGAGTGGGTCTTAATGGTTACCTTCTTACCCTCAGCCATCAACTTCCTGGCCCTCCTAATCTTCTCAAGCAACCTCCTGTGCTCAGGCTTCAAACCCCTCATCAAGCTCCTCCTTTGCCTTGCAGGTAATAGCTTTATGAAGTCCTCCATCGACATCTTCGAGATCTCCTCGAATGTATAGCCCCTGTACCTAAATCCCTTCCACTCCTCCTGTGGTATCACGGCGGCCATTAACCAACCCTTCCTACCAGCCTCCGCACCAGCCTCTTCCTCCTTAACCGCAGCCGCAGGTGCCGCAGCTGGCTTTTCCGCAGCCTTCTCTGCAGCCTTGCCTGCTGCCTTAGCCGCAGCCTTGGCTCCAGCCTTCTCCTCAGGTTTCTTCGACATCCACGAAACCATAGGTGGGGCACTTTATAATTTTTACTAAAATGATGCGGTGCCATGGCTTGGAATGCACATTTTATGTAGGTAAAACAATTAGGTAGACAAGTAAATATTTATATATTGATGAAGTACATAGTGGTTATATGGTTGGAGAGCCTAGGGTCCTTTGGAGCCCTAGTTCGAGTGTGATTAGGGATTCAAACATCCTGAGGTTTGCGAATTGGTTGCGTGAATTCTATGGGCTTAATTTCGAGGTGTCGATAGATAATCCCAGGGAGAATGTTAAGAATTACGATGCGCTTTGGAGGTGGTCTGTGGATAACTTCGAAACCTTCTGGGAGGCTGTTTGGCGATACTTCAACGTCACCTCACACACGCCCTACACGAAGGTTCTCGAACCAGCCAAGATGCCTGGTGCCCGTTGGTTCGTTGGATCCAGGCTGAATTATGCCGAGCATGTTTTTAGGGCTGCCCGTTGGGGTGAGGAGGCTGTTGTCTATGTTAGGGAGGATGGAGTTAGGAGGAGCCTTACCTGGGATCAAATGGCGAGGGAGGTCGCCTCATTGGCTAATTGGCTTAGGGGTGTTGGTGTTGGTAGGGGTGATAGGGTGGCGGCCTACGTGAGCCAAATCCCCGAGGCTATCGTTGCCCTATTGGCCACGGCGAGCATAGGCGCCATTTGGGTTGGGGTTGGTGCTGAATTGGCCCCTAGGGCTGCTATTGATAGGTTCAACATACTTAAGCCTAGGGTGTTGGTTGCGGTTGATGGTTACCCATACAGGGGTAGGGTCTTTGATAAGTACGGTGATGTTAGGCAAATAGTGGATTCGGTAGATAGTATCGAGAGGGTTGTGATTGTGCCGAACATGAGGGATTCGGTGGAGTTGAGGATTAACAAGCCTGTGCATGATTGGAGGGATGTAACCAGCACGAGGGGCTTGGGCTTAAGCTTCGAACCCATGGAGTTCAACGAACCCCTCTGGGTATTGTTCACATCGGGAACCACCGGGATACCGAAGCCTGTGGTTCACAGCCACGGTGGTGTCCTCCTAGAAGCCTACAAGGTTGGTTTGCACATGGATTATAAACCGAGTGATAAGTTCACTTGGTACACTACACCGTCCTGGATGATGTGGAACTTCACCGTGGACGCCCTACTCTTCGGAACCACAATACTGTTCTACGATGGTGACCCCACGTTTAGGAACTTCGAACCCTACTGGGAGATTACTGAGAAGGAGGGCTTAACAATACTCGGGCTTAGTGCACCATACATACACGCCGCGATGAAGTCCACGATAGAGCCAGGCAGGCAGTTCAACCTGAAGACCCTCAGGGAGATAGGCTCGACAGCGGCGCCACTATCGCCCCAGGGCTTTGAGTGGGTTTACACCAGGGTTAAGGAGGATGTTTGGTTGGCACCGATCAGTGGCGGGACTGATGTGGTTTCCGCATTCGTTGGCGGCTGCCCAATACTGCCTGTTTGGGAGGGTGAGATGCAGTGTAGGTGGTTGGGCGCGGCCGTGAATGTGTATGATGAGGAGGGTAGGCCCGTGGTTAATGAGGTTGGTGAACTTGTTCTCGAGAAGCCAATGCCTTCAATGCCAATATACTTCTGGAACGACCCAGACTACAGGTGGTACATGGAGAGCTACTTCAATGTGTTCCCAGGCGTTTGGAGGCATGGGGATTGGGCATTAATAACGGATAGGGGTACGGTGGTTATAACGGGGCGCTCAGACTCCACAATAAAGAGGAAGGGCATTAGGATTGGCACGCTGGACATATACAAGATCGTCGAGTCCCTACCGGAGGTTCAGGGAAGCCTTGCCATAGAGGTTAAGGGGAAGCTCGTGCTCCTCGTCGCGTTGAGGCCGGGTCTACAATTAACGGATGAGTTGAGGAGGAGGATAAACGATGCGCTCAGGACCCAACTTGGTCCCTACTTCATAGCCGACTACATAATCCAGGTGCCAGACATACCAATGACTAGGAATTACAAGAAGCTTGAGGTGCCAATAAAGAAGGTTTTGATGGGCTGGCCCGTGGATAAGGCCGTTAACATAAACGCGGTGCTAAACCCAGACGCCTTCTACGCAACCCTAGAGGCACTGAAACCATACATGGAGGAGTTGATGAGGGAATAAGTGAACCTTAGGTTTAATTTTCATCCCTAAAACCCGATTCCAATGGACCCTAAACTGCGCAGGGTTTACTCGAGGTGTGTGGTTGAGGTTTCCAGGGGATTACTGCCTGACCTGGTCAATGGGTACTATGATTACCTAATCATCGACCTGGCAAGCATAACCTATGGCGTCAATGACCCAAGGTCCTTCCTAGTGAATATGCGGTTGGCGATTGACTACGGCTACCTGGAGCCCAGGGTATTATTCGTGCTTGATTACTCAAAGCCCGAACACAGGGGCGTCGCTGGGTCAAGGATCAAGTGGCTTAGGGACTTGGGCCTTGAGTACGTCCTTGCTGAGAATGAGCCGGCAGAGGTGAGGGCGGCAAGGCTTTGTTTGGAGAGGCCTAGGTGTATAGTCCTCAGTAGGGATTACGACCCACTGACCATTATCAATGAGATGCTACAACCAATAAAGGTGAGTGAGAGGGCGTGGGTCTTAAGGAAGATAGCGATAAACAGGGACTGCCTGGCTAAGCACGGCATTCCATAGGAACCAATCAGAGCAAATGAGGTAACTATTTTGGAGCCAACCCTAGAGTTACCATAATCCACTTCACTTAAAAGCCACGCAGGGTAGTGAGGCGGCGCAATGAATAGGTGCAGTAATGAATTAATGGAGTTAATGGACCTGATGAGGGTTGTTGAGGCATTAAGTCCGTACTGGGCCCTACTGGGCATGCACGTAGACTCCGTCGGTCGGGACTGCGCCGTGGGCCACATAGACATAGAGAACAAACACCTACAAATACTGGGCACCGTCCATGGGGGTGTCCACGCAGCGTTGGCAGACGCAATGGCCTGGGTCGCAATACTAGGCCACTACTACCCAGACTATGTACACGCAGTAACGATAAACCTAACAACGAGGTACCTAAAACCAATCAACAAAGGGCAACTAATCGCAAAAGCCAAATTAATACACGTAAGAGAACCACTAGCAACAATAAACGTGGAACTAAGCAATGAAAACAACGAACTAATAGCAACAGCAACAACCACATACTGGGTAACAAAAACAAACAAAACAATCCATGAACACCTAGGCGAAATCAGGATACGTGAACAACGATGAATTAAGTATAGGTTGTTTTTGCGGGGCTGAATTAAGGCAAAATTTTGCCCTGGTGCAAAGATAGGAAAATAAACAGCAATAAACCATAGATTAGTTAGATATTTTTAATGAGTCGCCAAGCACCTATTCGTGTGTCGCCATGCTACTTATCTCCCTGATTGCCTTTATCGAGCCTTCTATGTACAACTCCTCCCTACCGACCTCGACCGCGCCCATGATGACTAGGGTCCTCCACTGGGTCCTGGTGGCGTATATATACTCCCTCGGGCCGACGTAGCATCTCTCCCCATTGTCATGGTAGAACCTGTAGTACACCCTACCATTCGACTTGAACTTTTGTATTGACCTAGCAGGTTTACCGCACCTAGGGCAAATCACCGGCGTACTCATCAACAAGCTAATTCTCAGGAGGCTTTATAAATTACTTTCGCTGTATTTAATACTAATTAAATAATAAATTATTACTAATAATGCAATGAATTATGATCTATTCTACATAAAATAATTATGAACAAGGATATGCGAAACCCATTGCACATAAACCATCACCAGCTAATCGCGGAATAAATCAGAGAGTTGTGCATAAGTTAGGTAAATTTGTGAACTTTTTCTTATTTGTTTACCAGGGCAAAATTTTGCCCCAATTCAACTTTAGGTAGAGACTTGCTTATTTTGTTTTATTTGGTGCTTTGGTTCCTTGGCATTTGAGTTTTTGTGGGTAGTGTTTATTATTTGTCTGCATAGTTTTTCCCGTATGTCTTTGGATGTTGTGTTGAGGGGTGTTGATGGTGTTAGGGTTAAGTTGTTTTATCTTGAGGCTGCCTCGATAATGGGTGTTGATTCCATAAACCTGGAGGCTTGTGGTGGTTCTCTTTGTGGTGTTGTGGTTGTTAGGGATTTTGGTCAGCCCTGGCTTTTCTTTGATATTGTTGGTGAGGGTACGTTGAGGGTTGACGATTTGGTCTATGCCATATTTAGTTATGGTGGTGAGGGTGAGAGTAGGTGGGTTAGGGTTTCCCCGGGTACTCACTCGTTGTCCCTGACCCTGTCCCCCGTTAGGATGTTTGGTGAGCGTAGGGTGAGCTTTAATGGCGCCTTCGTTGTCTATAGGGAGCCTGATTTATTCAATTTCGTGTTGAGGGCGAAGCTCCTGCTCGATGTTGCCGAGGCTTCGGAGGACCTTAGGCGTGATTACCTCGAGGTCCTGAATAGGGCGTTGGATGTTATCCCACTTGATTCGATTGCCAATTGGCAGTTGGAGTTTGCTGTTAGGGCCCATATTGTTGACCCGCCTGGTTTCGTTAGGGCAATCTTTGATTATTACGACCCCAGGGAGTTGACGCACATGGCGGCTCCAGACTTTAACGAATTAGGTAGGGCGGCTAGGGATGGCCTTAGGGTGATTGAGGAGGGTGTTGAGGAGTTGAGGCTTAGGAGGGGTCGTAGGGGCCTTGTTTATGTTGCTGGTCATGCCCACATAGACCTTGGTTGGTTGTGGAGTAGGGATGTGACTAGGGAGAAGGTTAGGAGGACGTTGATTAACGTATTGACCCTGCTCCAGTCCTACCCAGAGCTGGAGTTCCTCGTGTCGAACATAGCATACCTAAATTGGTTGAAGAGTGATGAGGCGCTTTGGGTTAGGGTTAGGGATGCCGTTAAGTCTGGTAGGATAGTGCCTGTGGGTGGTATGTGGGTTGAGAGTGATGCCAATCTACCTGGTGGTGAGTCCCTCGTTAGGCAGTTCCTATATGGGCAGAGGTTCCTCCTTAGGGAGTTTGGTTCGATAACGGATATTGGTTGGTTACCCGACACCTTTGGCTTTTCAGCGTCACTACCACAGATACTCAGGAAGGCAGGTATTAAGGTGTTCTTTGAGCATAAGATGTATTGGAACACCATAAACAGATTCCCATACTCCGTATTCCTGTGGGAGGGCATTGATGGCTCTGTAATACCCACGGTGAACTACGCAACATACGGCGCAGACCTGACGCCGAGGCAGATAATAAGGGCTTGGTCCGACCACACAAGCCCCGAGCTACCCGCCTTCCTACCCTTCGGTAAGGGTGATGGTGGTGGAGGACCAACATGGCTAATGCTCGAGAGGTACAGGGCGTATAGGGAGTTACCAGGCCTCCCCAGGCTTGTTATGGGTGATTTGAGGGAGTTCGTAAGTGCCATACATGGTGATGACTCATTACCCAGGTGGAGAGACGAGTTATACCTAGAGATACATAGGGGTGTCTATACAAATGGCGTTAGGCTAAAGCAGTTGGTTAGGCGACTGGAGACTAGGTTGAGGGAGTTGGAGACCTGGAGCGTGGTTGCTGGTGTTCGCAGGAGCTATGAGGAGCTTTGGCGCCCACTCCTCGAGGCCGAGTATCACGACCCAATGGGCGCCACGTCAACAAAGGCTGTGTATGAGGAGGTGGTCAGGGACCTAGAGGACGATTTAAGTCGGGTTGAGGGCGAGCTGGATAAGGCGCTCAGGGCAATGCTTGGCCCTGGTCAATGGGTATCCATAGTTAATCCACTACCCTGGCCCCGTAGGGATTTGGTCATTGTTAAGGAACCACTTAAGGGGTTACCAACCCAGAGGGTTGATGGTGGTTATTTAGTGCTTGTTGATGCGCCGCCGCTTGGTTATAGGTCGTTTGAGGTGGGTGATGGTATCTCGATGGGTGATGTGGCCGTTGGTGATTACTATGTTGAGAATTCCATTGTTAGGGTTGTTATTAGGGATGGTAGGTTTAGGGTGTTTGATAAGGAGGTGGGTAGGTGGGCTGTCGATGATGGTTACCTAATGGCCTGTGAGGACATGCCGAGTAGATGGGATGGTTGGGACATTGATGCCTATTACAGGAGGGTTTGCTGGAGGCTGAAGCCGGGTGACGTGAGGGTTGTTGAGGGTGGACCGTTGAGGGGCTGTTTCGAGGTTAATTACCAGTTTAGGAGGTCGAGCATTAAGCAGAGGATTTGCGTTAATGCGTTCAGTAGGCGCATTGATATTGAGAATGAGGTTGATTGGAGGGAGAGACTCACCCTGCTAAAGGCTGTGTATAAACTGGGGATTTTTAGTCATAATGCATCCTTCGAGATACCATATGGCGTCATCGATAGGCCGACCCGGCCGAGTAATTCGTGGGAGGTTGCAAAGTTCGAGGTTCCAGCACTGCGTTGGGTTGATGTTTGGGACCCGGACTACGGTGTTGCGTTGATGAATGATGGTAGGCAGGGCTACTCCGTCGAGGAGAACACAATATCAATAACACTACTTAGGTCACCGATCTACCCAAACCCATTCCTCGACTACGGCGTTAATAGATTCACCTACGCCATATACCCACACCAGGGTGATTGGAGAACCGCCCAAGTACCCAGAAGGGCGTACGAGTTCAACCAACCATTAACCGTTGTTTACGGCACCAAAGGCGGCGAGGCATCATTCATGGAGATAACAAACCCAGCGGTAATGCTCGAGACCCTGAAGTGGGGTGAGGACTCCGGCATCGTACTCAGGCTCTATGAGACATACGGGGTAAACACATGCACGCAAATCAGGGGTTTCCTAAATGCTAAGGAGGGAATTGAAACAGACCTACTCGAGTTGGGTGAGTATGGGCGCGTTAACCTCGATAGTGTTTGCTTCAGGCCCTATGAGATAAAGACGATACTGATAAAATGAGCAATGGTCATGAAGTAGCAGGGAAACTCCCGAGTAAGGGTGGTTCGACCAGGTTCAGGTTTGTTAGGCTTGGCTTGGGCTTATGAACAATATAGTATCTCCTCTAATCACCATCAATCCGCTCTTGAAACCGCCTCTTGGGTTGATCTCCTCCGTGTTCGTTAGTATTAGGTTTAGGTGTTGGTCGTAACCGACGAGGACGCCCCTGACCTCAGCCCCATTCCTAAGCTTCACTAGTATTACCTTGTTTAGGTTTTTCTGCAGCTCTTCGTTTATTATCTCCATGCACCGTGGCATTGGGAACAAAACGCAAAACCTTATTTTAAAGGTTAACTCATGCCGTCCAGGACCAACAACCGCATTGGCAATTGTGAGGTAAAAGCTTATTAAGCGTGTGGGGCTTCAACCCTGGGGTTATGGTTAAGGGTACACCGAGCTTTGGTAGGATGAATAGGGGTTGGACGCACATTAGGTGCCCAAGGTGCGGTAGGCACGCCTACAACCCAGTGAAGGGTTACTGCGCAGCCTGCGGTTGGGGTAGATCGAAGAAGATTAGGAGGTACTCATGGCAAAACAAGAAGGTCAACAAGGTCAGGGTTAGGTAAAACCACCAAACAGTATCACTACTGCTTCGTTTGCTGCGTGACCGCTTGCTTAATCAATGTTTCATATATTTTCCCTAGCAAATCGTACAGCATATCGATCCTTTTATTCGTCTCACCAATCCTGTTATTTAACGAATCATTAATAGCATCAATCCTCCTATTCACCTCGTCGATTTTCTTATTCGTCTCATTAATCCTCCCGCTCAATGAATCATTAATAGCATCAATCCTCTTGCTTAATGAGCCGTTAACCGCATCAATCTTCTTATTCAACTCATCAATCTTGCTGCTCAATGAGAGATAGACCTCCTCGATCCTATTATTCAGCGAGTCATTGATAGTATCAATCCTCTTACTTAGCGCATCATTGATCGCGTCAATCCTCTTATTCAGCTCATCGACTTTCTTGAGCAACGAGTCCTGGACCTCGTTAATCCTATTGATAAGTGAGTCGTTAACTGCGTTAATCCTATTGATGAGTGAGTCATTAACGGTATTAATCCTATTGCTCAGTGCTTCATAGTTCTTGCTCATCATTTCGTAGAGCTCATCAATCCTCCTGCTTGTTTCGCGGAATAGGCCGAGGGTTAGGATCACCAGGTCCTCTGTGGATAGTTTCTTGCCCTCACTCACCTTCCTCAGCACAGCATCCATCGCCTTATCAACTACCGTACCAACAACAGACTCAACCATTTAGTTAAGAACCATGTACGTATTAATAAGGATTTTTGTCGCTTTTACGTGACTTACCCTGTGCTTAATCCTCACTCTGCTGAGTGTGTAAGCGGTGGGATTGCACCTAATCCCTTGTGGGTGTGGCTCCTTCGTACTCACGAAGGTGTGAATGCTAATGTAGGAGGTGCCGCTAATCCTAGAGGGCTTGAGGCGATTGAGACCAAGGATAAATGAGTACGTTAGCAAAGCCCTGAGGGCCATGCTTAGGCCCGCCTAGTAGGTGGGTATTAATTACTATCAAGTTGATGGTGCATTGAGCAATTGAGGTGATTCGCCAGGCACCATGAGATCATTAATGATGGGCGCATCGATACTCCACCATTGGTATTAATTAAAGTGGGTTGTTGAATTGTTATCGATTCACCCTCAATTCATGAGTAAAATTCTGTAGAATGGAGTTTAATATTTTAATAATTTGAATTAATGCTGTTACTAATGGTTTTGGTGGGTGTTGTACTCGTGGCTGGCGAGGGCACGAGACTTAGACCATTGACCTACACCCTACCGAAGCCGTTGATCCCTGTGATGGGTAAGCCCCTTATTGTTAGGGCTATAGAGAATCTTAGGGATAGTGGTATCGGTGATTTCCACGTGGTTGTTGGTCACCTCGGCTTCCTATTCAGGCAAACCCTCGGTGATGGTTCAGGGCTGGGTGTTAGGGTTAGGTATGTTGAGCAGGGTGAGAGGTTGGGCATAGCCCATGCAATACATAGGGCAATTGAGGAAGGTGCCAATGGCGAGCTTGTGGTGTACCTTGGCGATAACTACTTCGGTGAGGGTGTGGGTGGGTTCGTTAGGGAGTTTAGGGAGGGTGGTTACGACGTGTACATAGTGCTCACGAAACACAGGGACCCAACGAGGTTCGGCAACGCCATAGTCAGTGATGGTAGGGTAGTTAGGTTGATTGAGAAGCCCAGGGAGCCGCCGCCGAACAGTTACGTTGTTACGGGCATATACATGTTCAGGGACCCAGATGACGTAGAGAGGGCGTTCAAGACCCTAAAGCCCTCAGCCAGGGGTGAGTATGAGATAACGGAGTTAATACAGTGGTTCATAGATAACAACCGCAGGGTTGGCTATACCGTGACCAATGGTTGGTGGAAGGACACCGGTACGCCACAGGACATGCTGGATCTCGTATACCTAATGCTTGATTCTGTGGAGCCCCGGATTGAAGGTGAGGTTAGGGGCATGGTCAACGGCAGAGTCATTATTGAGAGAGGCGCTGTGGTTGAGGGTGTTGTGCATGGGCCAGCTTACGTGGGGCGAGGCTCGGTGGTGGGTAAGGACTCGGTGATTGAGCATTACGTTGACGTGGAGGCCAACGTGACAATAAACGGCGGTACAATGAGTAGGAGCTTGATACTCAACGATGCAAAGCTCGAGCTTGGTAGGGCTAGGGTTGTCGATAGCATAATCGGGCCAAGATCAACCGTGAGGCTTGAGAGGGGTAGGCACACGCTAATTATTGGTGAAGGAAACCTAATAATGAGCACAGACTAGGCGTGAAAGAACACTTTCTATTTACAATAATTACAACAAATTTAATAATCCTAACTGAGGAATGCTAATGGTAGGATCTCGATGGGACATGTATGGGTTGATGCGAAGTTGATTAACCCAATTACTGGCAGGGGAATTGAGACTAAGGCATTGGTGGATACTGGCGCGACATTCACCGTAATACCTAAGCATATCTATGAGGAATTAGGACTAAGGACTGTTGGTAAAAGGAGGGTTAGGACCGCCAGTGGTTACGTGGATATGGACGAAAGCTTCGCATTGGTGGAGGTTGGAAATAAACGTGGAGTATCCCCAGTGCTTGTTTCTAATGAGTTGAATGAGGTTTTGATAGGCGTCATAACCCTTGAGGCCCTGGGCTTAACTGTTGATTCAACAACTGGGGAGTTAAGGGAGACTGAAATACTAATGCTTTAGTATTGAACATACCTAGTCCCTGGCTAAGGGCTTCAGGGATTTTAAATATGAATTAGGAAATAGAAATAAGTAAGCACCGCATTGGGTGAATGACTTAAGGTAATTATTTTACGTTTTTCAGAAGTTTTTGAAAAGGGCGATCATGAATGTACCTGCTGGCTCGGGAATAGGTTGAACAGGTTCGGGTCTTTGGCTAATAAGGTCTTGTACCACTTTACTGTGAACCACCTATCCTCCGGCTTGAGGTGCCCTGTCAGTAATTCGTGGTACACCTGCTTAACCCCATCATCAACGTTGTAGATTGCGTTGAAGCCCAGGGTTTCCTTAATCCTCCTAAAGCTAACCCTATAGCTCCTCCTATCAACCATACCCCTGAACCTGATCTCACCACCAACAATACCCTGCACAATACGTGCCATATCAATAACCCTGAAGTTCTGCTCATCAGAACCAACATTGAACACCTGACCATTAACCCTATCGCTTGGCGCCTCCAGCACCATTGCTATAGCCCTAACAACATCCATTATGTGCACTAAGGGCCTCTCCTGCATACCATCACCCTCGACATAGATAACACCCTCATTGAAGGCAGAAAGGGTCATGGCATTTATGACGAGGTCAAACCTCATCCTAACCGAGGGCCCATACACCGTGGCGAACCTGAGTGCCGTGACTATGAATTTATCGGTGGCGAGTGGAAGTGTATCCTTCTCGGCGAGTAGGTTAGCCTTGGCGTATGTGGTGAGTGGGTTTGGTTCTGTGTTCTCATCGGCCGTAGCCTCCTGCCTACCATAGACACTACAGCTAGAAGCAAGCACATACCTAGAAACACCAACCTCGCTTGCGAGCTTCGCAACCCTAGCCCTAGCCCTGTAATTAATGTCCATGGTCCACTCAGGATTAAGCTCACCAGCCGGATCATTAGACAACGCGGCCAAATCAACAACAGCATCGACCCCGTTAAGCACATCCTTGCTTATCGACCTCGTGTCCACCTCAACAAGCTCAAAACCCTCCTCACCAACCACGTGGTTTAGCAAGTCCCTACCGAAGAAGAGCCTATCGACGCATCTAACCCTATAACCCCTCTTGAGCAGGTAAGGCGTCAACAACGTACCTATATAACCACCACACCCAGTAACAAGAACCCTCATATAAGAAGGGATAAGACTAGGTTCGCTTTTAAGCATTTTAGGGGGTGGAAATGCTTAAATAAACATTCATTGGCATCCGCCTAATGAATAGGGACAAGGCGGTTGGTTTGGTTTTGCTTGTGGTTTCGGTGGTTGTGATTGTTGCTTATGCTTATGTTATGTTTGCGACTCCGTATGCAATGTTCCTGTTGGAACTAACGGGTGTCATTGCGATTGCCGTGGTCTTCGGAATACTTGCCTGGGTTGGCTACGCACTAGCCACAACACCACCACCAAAACCAATAGAGGAAATCGAAAAAGAAATAGAGGAGGAACTCAAAAAACTAGAACAAGAAACAAAACAACAGGAACAAACCCAAACAAAACAATGAAGCAACCATACACAATATGAGTGTGTTAATCATAAAGGTCAGGGTTTTTTCATTATGAGAATCATTGATTGTTAATAAGGTTGGAGGTGAGCGCGAGCCCACGTCTCCACGCCACTATAGTTAGGTTTAAAGACTAGGGATGAGGGGATGTTGGGTGGGTTCTGCGGGTGCGAGCTCGACCAACCTCAGGGAAGAAATACTGAAGCTCCTGGAGGAGGATAGGGAGTTTCGCTATGCGGTGGCTGGTTTGCTGGGTTATAGGGAGGTTCTCGAGAGGTTGGATAGGCATGAGGAGGAGTTGAGGAGGTTGAGGGAGGACTTCCTGGCCTTTGTCAAGGAGCAGGAGAGGAGGTGGGTTGAAAATGAGAGGAGGTGGGAGGAGGCTTTTAAGAGGTTTGAAACCATTGAGAAAATTCTAGAGGAACACACGAAGATACTGAAGGAGCATACTGATAAAATCACGAAGATTGAGACCACCCTGGGGCGCCTGGGCGGTAGGTGGGGCAGGAGTATGGAGAGGATGGTCCTTGAGATATTCAGGGAAGTCCTTGAGAAGAGGGGTATTGAACCTGGGAGGGTTGAGAGGTTCGAGTACATTGACTATGATGGAAAGTTCTACAAGAAGGGGGCTAGGATAGAGGTAGACGTGTACGTACACGACGAGAAACTGTACCTAATCGAGGTTAAGTCACTGGCAGAGTACGACGATGTGGAGTGGTTTCACGAAAAGGCACAGATAGTTGAAAGGATACTAGGGAGGAAGGCGGATAAGCTGATACTCATAGCGACAGACATATACGAAGACGCATTAAAGAGGGCTCAGGAATTGGGTATAGACATCATATATGGAACCATAATACCCCTGGAGCCGTAACCAAACCACCTCCGAGACTCCTTACGACACTGACGACAGTTTCATCGTAGAATACAACCAAGTAGCACTCACAAAGGAGTGTAACACCCAAGACCCCAGGGAACTCCGACCATCGAAGCGGGGCTGATTAATCATGATACTAAGGCAACCAAGGCATCACTTATAAACATCGCCATCAAACAGGGCAATAGGCAAACAACAATAAGGTTTTAAGGTGCGTTAATTATGTGGTTTCTGTGGGTTATGGTGAGCATTTGAGGAGTGCTAGGTATTACCTGGAGGAGGCGCGTAAGCTACTAGAGCGTGGGGATCCGTATGATGCTGCCGAGAAGACGTGGGCTGCGGTGAAGCACGCAACAATAGCACTAACGATGACCGTTCTAAATGAGACTGCCCCACCAAAGGGTGTCTCCTGGAGAGCATTCGTTAAGAACGCCCTTATCAAGGCAGGGCTTAATGAGGAAGAGGCATCCAGATGGGCTTCGTACTACATCGACGTGAGGGATAGGTTACATGGAGGTTGCTTCTACGGGTTAACCTACGAGGAAGAGGAGCATAGGCCATTAATGGATAGGGCTAGGGAGTACGTGGAATTGATTGAAAAGCTACTAAGGCGGTAGCTGTACCGCCTTACAATATCGACTGGGATGTTCCGCTGAATTTTCAGCCCAATATTGGCACTAAAGATAATATTAAAATCGGTGGGAATATGGGATTTAAGCTTGGTTTTCTTGTGGTTCTTGTGTCTCCTAGTTGGTCCTCACGCCAGCACTACCTTTGGTAGTTTCTCTATTATTTGCTTTGGTACGTGTTGTTGTGTTTATTATGGTTGTATATGCTCCTCATAAGTATTGCGTGCATTGTTGGTGTTGCCGTTTTGTGCCTATGTTCGTGGTTCCTTATAAATCTAGTTGTTAAAATAATTGTTGGTGTGGGTGTGGACTGGCCGCTCGCTTGGTTAATGACATATCAAGGAGTCGATTGCCAGTTGTGGAGCTTCGTTTACAGTAAGTGCATGGAAGCAGAATTATGCAGTGAAGTAGCAAAAATACTCATGAATGAACTTAGCAAACATAGGTGCTTTGATTATGCACCAACCTAGGTGCATTGCTGCCTCGGCTATGGGTGGGTTTAAAATCAATGGACCGCCGAGAATCGGCAAAGGCCCGATGAGTAACGAGAAAGAACTAGAGTCAAGTACCGAAGCCTCCCTGCCCCAACCCACCCAGGCAGGGAGGATAGAGCAATGCCAAGAAGCAATCAAGGAAGCAAGAAGATGCCTAGAGAACAACGATAAGGATTGCGTCACGAAACTCATTGAGGAGTTGGTTCGAAGCCAATGCCACGATGGTAGGCTAATCGGTAAGAAGATTGCTAATAGGGTTAGAGGCGTTATCCATGGGTTGTGGTTGGTAAGTGATGATGAGTGTAGGTGCGAGTTGCTAAGGATGCTTAAGAGTCTTGATGTGTCGAAGAAATGGGTCGTGAAGGCGCTGAGCATGTACACGAAAATGCTGAATAAGTGGATTGCTAAGTGTGGCATTGATTGGGAGTATAAGATGGCGAGGAACAATATCGTTAGGCAACTCGAGGATTTGCTGAGGAGGTTGGGTTGGAGCGAGGTTAGGATGTGCGAGGAGATGTGGCAATTCGTCGGTGTTGATGTTAATGAGTTTAGAAGGCACGGGATAGAGCCGTGTGCTTGGCTTGAGGGCTTGGAGCCGCTGCGTAACTTGAGGAGACCCTACTGGTTTGGACTGAAGGTTAGTGATTTGGTAGTTAAAAAGTGCGGAAATAACATTGTGTTGGAATTAAGTACCACGAATAGTGTCGATGCAATATTCTTCCCAGTGTTACTGAACATGGCAGGACACCGGGCCTAAAAATTGAGTGGAAAAGAGTGGCGCCGACCGCGAAATACGTACGTAAAGCAATTGCTTTGGGATATTACGTGGACTTGGGCATTGGCGACTGGCCCTGGCCGATTAAATTGAACGCCGACGAGCTTAAGAGGATACTTGATGGCTTCAGTGATGAGGAGTTGGCAATGTTCATAGCGGGGTTGATAGATGGGGATGGGTCAGTGTGGTACGACTATAATTCCTCCGTTTATGTGAAGATTTCGGCGTGTAAGGCTTGTCCGAAGAGGATGGTGCTCGGTATATTGAGGGATATTATCGCTAAGAGGTTCGGTATCATCGGCAGAATATACCCACTTAATAATTCAGATGTCTTGATGTTTTACGACGAGAGCGCCGTTAGGTTGCTTAGGTTGATTAGACCATTTGTTCACCACCCATTAAGGAGATTGAGGATTGAGCTGATTTTAGCATATTACGATGGGAAAATAAGTAAGGATGAATTCATGAAACTCTACGAACAAACAAAGTACGAACTCGGAGCATCAGACGTTAAGCGCAATAATGCCTTAGATGTCCTCGTCCGAGCGGCCCCACAAACCCACACCCACGGGGAATCACGCCATAAAAAACTCCATGGCCCGCCATCGATAAATTAATGAGAACCGAATTTTAACCCCAGGAAGGGCAACACCAATACCAACCCAAGACGCAGAGTTGATAACGGGCGCATCGCGAAGGGTAGTAATGATAGGGTTGCCAGGCTTGTTGCTAGGAATAGTAGGAGTATGTCGCGGACAACCTCTTTTTCAGTCTTTGGTCTCCTCATGACTATTAGTTTAACGAGCGTTATTGGCGAGCCAGGTGTGTTGTTGGCGTGTATCACACCGTCATTCACAATGACAGGCCTCTTCAGGGTTTCCTTTGGTTTGAAGCCCCTGGCCGTTATCACTATTAGGAAGCCATTTATTATGTAGGGTAGCGCGGCGATAACGCCTTGAGTACCCGCGTTGTAGAGCACCATGAAAGCCCCCATCATGGCACCAAGTGCGTAGCTACCCACGTTTCCATTAAACACCTTGGCTGGGTACCAGTTGTATATGGCCAGTGGTAGCACGGTGAGTATGAGGACTACAGTGGCTGGCAGGGCATAGGTGAAGCCCGCCAGGTATGAGATTATGCCGCTGACGGTTATTATCATGAGCGTTGAGGTCGGCACTATGCCATTCATCACGTCAAGCATGTTTGCCGCATTAGCCATGACTGTTACTGCCAGCATTGATAGGGCTGCCACGACTAGGAAGTAGTGCACGTGGCCTATGAGGAGTATGTATATGTAGTCGTGAACCGCCACAGGTATTATCAGGGCTGGAACCAGCGGTAGGAACACCCTAATGCTCACTGGTAAGCCCCTGAGGTCATCAACAAGGCCTATCAAGCCCACGGTTATTGTAACGAGACCGAGTGCAAAGAATCTCCAGTCTCCAATTAGGTACGTGTATATTGTGGCTGCGCCCATTGAGGTGAGTATTGAAACACCACCGATCTTCGGCACGAGGACTTTGTACGGCTTATGCACATCGGGCGCTATTAGACCTGGCCTCCTTATCCTCGATACGGCATGCACAGTGGCTAGGGAGAGGATGAAGGATATTATTGCGAGTATTACGTAGTTTGTTATCATAGGTTTCGCCTGAACCAGTCAATCGTAGCCTTCAAACCATTGACCAAGTCGTACTTGGGCCTAAACCCTAGGATCCTCATAGCCTTTGATATGTCTGGGTAACTCCTGAATGGGTCTGTGGTCTGGGGTTGCACCTTGATGTTGGAGTTAGACCCGGTGAGCTTGACTACGGCCTTGGCGAGGTCCAGTATTGAGGTCTCGACACCAAGCCCTATATTGAAGACCTGCCCAACAGCCTCCTCCCTTCTCAATGCCAGCTCAACGGCATCGCAGAGGTCCTCCGTGTACAGGAAGTCCGTCGTATCCACACCACCATTATTAACAACCAACTCCTCACCCCTGAGTGCCCTGGTTATGAATATACCGACTACACCGTTGTCGTACGGCCCATAGGGCTTCCAAAGCCTAAATATTACCACGGGCACCCCATGCGTTACGTGGTAGGACATGGAGGCAGCCTCGGCAGCGACCTTACTCCACCCATAACCCTCGAAGGGCCTCAGCGGGTCATCCTCAAGTATCGGTAGTTTGCTTGGTTTGCCGTAAACGTTGGATGTGGAGAATAGGAGGAATCTCGCATTCAAGGTCTTCGCCAGCTCCAGCATGTTTATGGTACCGAGCACATTAACATCGAGACCCTTAAGCGCACCCGCGCTTGTAAATGACCTGGGGTTTGGGAAGGCTGCCAGGTGCAGTATTGCCTCGAAACCTTCATTAGATAATTTAAGTACATCATCCCTCCTGGTTATGTCCACGTTATAGTCCGTGGTCTCCGCCCTGGCTATGTCGAGACCACGTGCATCATGCCCCCTAGCCCTCAGGCAATTCACCATGTTCCTCCCCAGGAAGCCCGACGAACCAGTCACCAATATCTTCATCACTACGGCGGCGACACCAGCCTTAATATTAATTACTTTCTCTCACCCAACCATTGTGAGGATCATAAATACTAAACACAACCACAAACCGAGAATATACAGCAAGCACCTCTCTACAGCCCTGGCAACCTCACTAAGACTTACCCGAGCTCCACAATAATATTAAGCAACGCCACGTATGGTGCCAGGCCGAACTATGAATGGCTTAGTATTTTCATTAAGTTTTTTATTTCCAAATTCTTCCTATTTACTGTGGATGTTGAGACTTTGAAGAGGGTTTTGAAGGATGTTGTCACCAGCGATCCGGCTTTCGTTAGGGATATCGTGTTGGAGGCTATTCGTGGTGATGGTAGGGTTATTGAGGCTATTATCGACTTGATAGCAAGGAGCCCGGAGGCTAGGTTGAGACTGGCCGAGACTGTGGCTGGCGTGATAACGATACCACTGAACGTGACAACAAAGCAAGACTTGGAAAAGCTGAGGGAGGAAATGGCAACGAAGGAGGACATCAAGAGACTCGAGGAAAGGATAATGGGGCTTGAGGGTGAGGTGAGGGGTCTTAAGGATAGGGTTGCAAGCCTCGAGGTTAGGGTCACTAACGTAGAAAACAAGGTGACTAACATAGAAAGCAGGATGACTGATATAGAAAACAGAATGGCTGACATGGAAAAGAGGATGACTGATATAGAAAATAGAGTGACTAATATAGAAAACAGGATGATCACTAGGGAGGAGTTCGATAAAACCATTAGTGATATTAGGTCTCAAATTAAGGATATTAAGGATCGCATGTTAACTAGGGAGGAGTTTGAAAGGAGGTTCGAATGGTTGGCTCTTAATATTGAGGGGTCCGCCCGTGACTGGGTCTCGTATCTCCTCAGGCAGAGGGGTTATAACTGCACTGCGGAGAGGCTGTACGTCGATCTCGATGGTGTTCATGAGATCGATATATACTGCAACGCGGGCACGATAACCGTGGTCGGCGAGGCCAAGGTTAGGGTTGGGTCGGAGGTCGTGAATGACGTGTACTATAGGGCTCAGGAGGTGCGGCGAAGGTACCCGGACAAGGTCTCTGGTAGGTTAGTTCCTGCCATTTACACGATGGCGGCTGACCCATCGGCCGTGGATAAGGCGAGGGAGTTGGGTGTGTGGATAGTGGAGAATAATAAGGAGAAGGTGGCACTAGAGGAGGTGCTGCGGACTGGGCAGGGGGGGGTAGGATTTATTGTATTGTTCCAACCCGTGGGTTTATTGATGACCCGTAAGTACTAATTAAGAAATTGATTGCGCAACGCAAATACTCCGTGGGTAATTTGCCGTAATTTTTCCTTAGTGTTTTTGTGAGGATAGTCGCTTTATCTCGCTTATTATTAGTCTTGTTGGGTCCTCCATACTCCTTAGTACTGAGCTTGTGTCCACATGCTCTATACCCATATCTAGCACCTTGTTTAGTACGTTCATGCAATCCTCATCGACACACCTATACAGCGGCAACCCATTGCTTATTAGGTAATCGTCGAGGTAGTAGTGCTGTGGGAAGTAGCTGATGGCTGGTGTGCCAAGCAGTGCCGCTTCATGGGCCATTGTGGACCCGCCAGTGATGACTAGCCTTGCGTGCCACGCTAGATCTAAACCGTCGAGCCTCGCGTTCCTGGGTATCACCAACTTACCAAGCCTCATGAATAGGCCGAGCTCGGATTTGACCAAGTCCTCCTGGTATGGGTACCTGGGGAATACGACCACGGAGTAACCTCTCTCCAGTATGTTCCTGGCCATCCTAATTAGGAGCTTCGACTTATCGCCAAAGCCATAGTAAGAGGCCTTAGCCTCCTCAAACCTAATGACGACGAAATCCCTACTCTTAAGGCCGAGCTTACCTATGGTCTCTCCAGTTGGTTTGAACCTACTAATCCACATTAACTCGAAGATCCCGTTGAATGCCCTAACCTTGTCAATCTCGGCACTGGGTATGTACCTGGACCACTCACTCATGGGTATAGCTGATGGGGCAACCACAACATCAGCCAGTGGGAGTGTTAGTTTGTTTACGAAGTATGAGTGCGCCGTGTCCGTAAGGGCGATTATTGGTTTGCCGAGGCCGAAGGCAACCCTTATGGCGTCTGGTGAGGTTAGGGATACGTGAACATCAAAATCCCTAACCACATCGAGCAGCGCCAACTGCCTCTCAATGCCTCTAACCAATTTATCCCTGGCGCTCTCCCCATGCTGACCAATGCACACATAGCGTAGGTTGTACATGTCTAGCACCTCCTCGACATAGTCGTACCTACGGCAGGTTATCAAAAACTCCACACCCTCATCCCTACCGACAACGCTGAGTACAGCCGCTATTCTAGCCTGCTTGGCGGTTAACGCATCAAACCAAACCTTAATCATTCAGGACAAGTGGCGCTAAGGCTTATTTTAATTTTAATGCACATGATTTTTGAAAAGTTATCCTTTAACACGCATTGAAATTGGAGTCTTACTTAGAGGCGATAGGCAAACGGGGCATCTATAGCCCCACTGCCTGAGTACCTCGTCAATACTCTTGAGTTGGTTATCGTTATAAAACACGAAACCGCAGGAATGGCACCTAATGATTATCGGCATACGCAAACCCATGTAATAACCACCTTATAAGAGTTACTATTTATATCAAGATCAAATACGCTTATTATACGGGAATTATGTAAATAATACATGTGTAATATATTAAATCATACATAACCTCAAACCGTACCAACAACCCTCACGGAGCTCCTAGACAGGCCCGTATAAGCGTGGGCTAAGCCGTCCAACTCGTCTGTCGATAGGTACGGGTACTTATCCTCGAGTAACCCCCTCCTACTATTTGCCACCTCCTCATCAACCACGCTAACCCTAACATCAACATCACCCAGGAAACCCATCAGGTCTCTAACCAGTTCTGAAACCCCTGGGCTCGTGCCAACCATTAGGTTAATTCTCGAGTACCTGGACAACCTCCTCAGGAGCTTCACGAGTCTTGGGAAGCCAAGTGTTGCGTGTATTATTGGTACGTCATTGGTTAGTATCGCCATCCCGCACCTGGAGTTACCAATGTCCACACCAACGTTCAACTCACCAAGCCCCAAACCCCTAATTAGGGCCTCAATCAGCCCATCAACACTCACATCATCTATTACGTAGGTCCTGGGGCAATGCACAAGGTCCGTCATGTAACCCTCAACTAACACGAGGTCTAGGCTTGAGCACTCTGTGTCATTATCTACATACCTTAGTGAGACATGGTTGGGAAAGACTAGTTCCCTAAGTAGGTCCCATGTTGATGACCTACCTACGAAACCAACACCTAACCTATCCACTGGGTTGTTGTTTGGGTGTAGATATTATAAATCTTACATGCATTAATTAGGTTGATGGAGATTGTACCAATTGCCGAGGAATCGCTTGGGGTTCGAAGTATGGCACTATTCGCCAGAACCAGGGACCTGGCAATACTCCTGGACCCTGGGATAAGCTTATCACCAAACAGGTTCGGCTTACCGCCACATCCCAGGGAGTTAAATAGGGTTAGGGTGCTTAGGGGGATTCTCGAGAGGTATGCCGAGGAGGCTGGTTACGTATTCATAAGCCATTACCACCGTGACCACTTCACTGTGCCGTACGCAAGTGAGTACATGGGCACGAGCGAGGATAGCTATAGGAAGATCTACACGGGCAAGATCATACTCATGAAGTCACCAAATGACATAAACTGGAGCCAGAGGAGGCGTTACTACGGGCTTAGGAAGGCGATTGAGGGCTTAGCCAAGGAAATAATCTACGTAGATGGTAAGGAATTGACTATAGGCTCGACAAGGCTGATTGCATCGCCATCCCTACCCCACGGAGAGGAGGGGTCTAAGACGGGCAGGGTTGTCGCGCTAACGATAGATGACGGCGACAGTAAATTAACATTCATGCCCGATGTTGAGGGTCCAGTTGCACAATCAGCTGTTGATTATATAATGACCATGAGACCCCAGGTACTAATTGTTGGCGGGCCACCACTCTACCTAACCAGGAGGGGCTTTGGTGAGAATTACGTGGGCAAGGCTATAGATAACCTCGTTAATATAATCAGGGCGGGCTTCCTCAAGAAATTAATCATTGCACACCACACACTGAGGGAATTGAATTGGAGGGATGCACTGAGGGCCTTATTCAGTGAGGCATTGAGGAGCGGCGTTGAGGTGCTTACATACGCAGGGCTTCTGGGGCGTGATGACGAATTACTTGAGGTGATGCGTAAGGACCTATACAGGAACGAACCACCAGAGGGCACCAATGAACGAAAACCAAGGCGAGCCCATTAGTACCCCATCCCGGGAATCTCCTGAGGAGTGTTGTGGGCATCACTGTGGTTGGTGCGGTCAGTACATTGGGTGTGGATTTATGGTTATGGCATCATTATCAATGCACTACCGTAATTTATACCTAACACACCAACACCAGTGAATCGAGATTAGCTGGCGGTTAATCTCCTCACAAAGCCTAAGTCTAAACTCCATTAATTCTAAAAGTAGAGATCCGCGTTCCCGTAGTGTGCACTTCCGTAATTCCCCATTGGGATGGTTTGTTCATCGCCCTGTTTGATGGCAATGTTTATAAGCGATGCCTTGGTTGCCTTAGTATCATGATTAATCAGCCGCCTGAGGAGGCCCCTATATTGATTAGGAATTTCCTAAGTAGGAGCGTTGGTGTTGTTAGTCTGTCACTACTTACTTCCGTTAGGAGGAGGGCTGTTAGGGTTGGTGTTTGGTGGAGCCTAGACCCGTTGAGAAGGGGCCTCCTCGAGGCGGCAATTGCCTACCTAAGGGGTGGTTTTAGGTTTAGGTCGCCCAAGGCCATGACTATGGTTAGGGACGCACTGATCGAGGCCCTAACACTGCTGCTCATGAGGAGTGTTAGGTTCCTGGCCTTCATCCTCGGGCTTAGGCTAGCCGAGAAACTGGGTAGGGCCCTAAACAGGGTGTTCAAGGTCTGGGAAATAATTGCAATAGGGATACAGTGGCTAAACACACCACTAATGCACAGGGTACAGCCGTAACAACAAGGGAGCGCAAACACGAAAACGCAGACCAGGGACTTAAACGACGTAAAGGTCTCGGACAAAGCAGTAGAACACATAGTAAGAAGGCATAGTGACTGGGTAAGAATGCTTGGATTAAGATCAAAACTAGAGATTAAGGAATTCATAACTCAGGTAATAACACGGCCAGATGAAAAATACGTTGATAAGTACGACCAAGATGTTGAGTATTATTTACGGAAACTTAACGATAAATTTTTATGCGTCATAGTCGTAAGAAAAGATGTCGTGACAGCATACCTTATAAATCAAAAGAAGTACAATAAATATAGGGCTACCCGATGGTTGTGAAATCCTTACTCGATATTGATCTCAAGGAGCTACTGAGGTTGATTGAGGAGAGAACTGGGGTTAAACTGCCGAGAGATATTATCGAGACTTACTTGGATACTGAGCACGATTTACTGTTCATTAGATTCAGGGAACCGAGGGGTGTCGAGGTCGGTGAACCATTGCCGCTCAAGACGCCCGTCACGCTGTTCACCGAGGAGGATACTGGCGAGGTCACAGCACTTGAGGTAATCGGAATAAGCAAATTACTTATTGAATTTTAGTGAGTTTAAGGAATTACTCCACCTCAGTGATGACGATGTCTATAAGTTATTATTACAATATTAACGAACCCTTTACAATTGGAGTTGGTTGTGAATTAAAGCCTACAGGATCATTAACGAGGGAGTGTCCGTAGACCATCGGGACTTTTAGTAATAGGCATGAGGAGGGTCAGGGTAAAGTTTGCAAACCTCGACGTCGAGTTTACGGATAGGGACAGGGCTATTCGACAAGTGATTGAATGGGGTGAAAGAAGCACGATACGCCCCGTGGTAATTTTTGGTCCTGAGGGTTGTGGTAAGTCCGCTTTCCTTAAGCAGGCGGCAGCCATACTTAGGGAGCTTGGTTATGATGCCATCTATGTCGATGTTGCGCACATGGACTTCATAGCCCATACAGACGTAACAGATGTTGTCAAGAGGCTCATTGACGCTATGTCCGAAGCCTCAGGCGTGGCTCAATTGAAACTAGCCACATTGGCTATAGACGTCGTTAGGGAGTTACTCGATAGGTGGGGTAAAAGGAGGGTTGCCGTGTTGGTTGATGAAGCCTTCCAAGCGATAGGCATCGATAAGGCAAGCCTCTACGTTAAAAACCTACTAAACCTCATCGAGTACCCGCCAAGGAGTTACGAGAGAATCGTCGCTATCGCTACGACCAGTGAGGGCTTGTCGAGGAGGGAGATCGGTCGTCATAGGTGGGGTCGTTTGATGATGATGTGGAATATGCCGAGGGAGGGTTTTAGGCAGTTGTATGAGGCATTACCTGGAGAGAAACCACCGTTTGAGGATGTTTGGAGACTAACCGGCGGGAACCCAAGTGCCTTGGCCATGCTCTACGAGAATAATTGGAGATGGGATGACGCCGTGAGGGCGTTTCTTGAGCAGAGGGGGCTTATGTTTACTATAAGGTCGTTAACACCCACGGAGAGGGCTTGGCTTGAGGAGGCTGTGGGTGATCCTGACACGCTGTTTAATAGGGAGAGGATGGACTTGTTAAGTAAATTAGTGGGTATGAACCTCATGATCGAGGTCATGGGTAGGTACGAGTTCCTATGGGTTGATGAACCACCGCCAGAGAATAACCTAGAGCTGGGCATTGGAAAATACATTGCATGGCAGACACCAATACATAGGGAGGCGGTTAGGCGGGTACTCGGTGAAGTGGGATGAGGAGGGTCACGGTTAGGTTTGCGAACTTGGATGTCGAGTTCACGGATAGGGATCGGGCGATTAAACAGGTGATTGATTGGGGTGAGAGAGGTACCTGGCATCCCATAGTCATTTATGGACCAGAGGGCTGTGGTAAATCCGCACTACTCAAGCAAGCCACCGCCATACTTAGGGATCTTGGTTACGAGGTGTTTTACCTGAACCCATTGGGTTATGTGTTTGATGCCGACATGTCATTTCCGGATATTAAGAGGGCATTCCTGGAGTTTGTGAGGGAGGCTCTTGCCGAGAATGCCCTTGGTAGGATTGCCTGGGCGGTTTTTGACTTCGTGAATAAGGTATTGAGTGTTAGGAGGGGTAGGATAGCCGTGATCGCGGATGACGTGTTCCAGGTAATTGGTGTGGATAAGGCTGCGGCCTACGTTAAGGGGTTGCTCAACATGATTGAGCATCCGCAGTACAATTACGAAAACATGGTAATACTGGTGGCGACTAGTGAGGGCTTATCAAGGGAGGAAATCGGTAGGCACAGGTGGGCTGACATAATGCCAATGTGGAATATGCCGAGGGAGGGCTTTGAGCAACTTTATGGGAGGATTCCAGGTGATAAACCACCGTTTGGGGAGGTCTGGAAATTAACGGGTGGGAATCCCGACAAGCTTGCGGAGTTGTATAGGAATGGTTGGCGTGTTGGTGATGCGGTGAGGAAGTTGATGAATGATAAGTACCTGACGGCGGACATCATCAGGAAATGGAGGGATTGGCTTGAGGAGGCGGTCGAGGACCCGGACAAACTCTGGGGTAGGGGTGCGCCTGAGGATTTACTGAGGTGGTTGGTTGGGAAGAACCTCATCATCTACAACATGCACTATAGAGAACAACAATTTTGGGTTGATCAACCACCACCGGAGAGGGATCAAGAGCTTGGTGTTGGTAGGTACATTGCCTGGCAGACGCCGCTGCATAGGGAAGCCGTTAGGCAGGCACTTAGGGAGGTTGGATGAGGATGGAGAGAATTAAGTTACCGTTCCTACCCAACCTGGAGGTTGAGTTCACGGATAGGGATGGGGCAATTAGGCAGGTCGAGGAGTTGGCGGTTAAGGGTACGGCATTCCCAATGGTCATCTATGGACCGGAGGGTTGTGGCAAATCCGCGGTGCTTAGGCAGGCATCTGCGATGCTTAGGGAGTTCGGTTACGAAGTCTTCTACATAAACCCGCTAGATAAGGCTTTCCACGCGGACATAACAATACCAGACATCAAGAGCGCATTCACGGAGTTCGTGGAAAGGGCGCTTGCCGAGAATGCCCTTGGTAGGATTACCTGGGGAGTAATCGACTTCGTACATAAGGTACTGAGCATTAGGAAGGCAAAGATTGCAGTAATAATCGACGACACATTCCAAGCAATTGGACTGCAACAGGCAGCAATCTATGTCAAAGGACTACTAAACCTAATAGAGTACCCACTGCACAGTTACGAAAACATCGTGATACTCGTAGCCACAAGCGAAGGCATATCCAAGAGGGAGATAGGAAGACACAGATGGGCCGAACTAATGACAATATGGAACATGCCAAAGAACGGCTTCGAGGAGTTATACGGGAAAATACCCAGCCCCAAGCCACCATTCGAGGATGTTTGGAGACTCACGGGTGGAAACCCTGGCATACTTAGGCAGTTATATCGGCTTGATTGGAACGTGAACAAAGCCATTGAGGAAATCATAAGGGCTAAGGGCTTAATAAAACTCGTGGAATCACTGAGTAGGGAAGAGAGGGAGTGGCTAACCGAGTCACTCGAAGACCCTGACGCACTATTTGTTAGGGAGAGACTACCGCTAATGCATAGGCTGGTCGAGGAGAACCTAATCATGGACGACATCTACTACAGACAGGAGTACCTATGGATAGACCAACCACCACCAGGGAAGGACCCAGAACTGGGCATCAGCAAGTACACAGCGTGGCAAACACCAATACACAGGGAGGCAGTCAAGCGAGCACTTAGAGAGGCATAGGCATGAGGAGGGTTAGGCTCAGCTTTGTTCCTGGGCTAGATATTGAGTTTGTTGATAGGGATAGAGCTATTCAGCAGGTGTTGGAGTGGGGTGAGAGAGGTACGAGGTTCCCAGTGGTTGTTTTTGGCCCTGAGGGTTGTGGTAAATCTGCTTGGCTTAGGCAGGCAGCCGAGGTTTTGAGTGAGGGGGGTTATGAGGTATTCTACATCCATCCCCTGGATAGGCTTGTCCATGCAGAGGTCTCTATACCAAGCGTCAAGGAGGCTTTCCTAGAATTTGCTCGGAAAGCCCTGACCGAAGATGCTGTGGGCCGTATTGCGTGGGCGCTATTCGATTTTGTGAGGGACTTGCTCAAGGTGAGGAAGGCGAGGGTGGCTATCATAGCTGATGATGTGTTCCAAGCAATTGGGTTAAGGTATGCGGCAGCATACGTTAAGGGGCTTCTGAACATGATTGAGCATCCCCAGTACAGCTACGAAAACATTGTGATTATTGTTGCTACTAGCGAGGGTTTGTCAAGAGCTGAGATTGGTAGGCATAGATGGGCTTGGATGATGCCTATGTGGAACATGTCTAGAGAAGGCTTTGAGAAGCTATATAGGCAGATCCCTGAGCCGAAGCCCAGCTTCGAAGAGGTTTGGAGACTTACCGGTGGAAACCCGGGGATGCTTGCAAAGCTATACCAAGCGAGGTGGAGTATGGATGAGGCGATAAAGAACATCATAACCTCTAAAGATCTAGACACATTTATTCTTTCGCTCAGTGCTGAGGAGAGGAAGTGGCTACTAGAAGCAGTCGAGAACCTCGATACCCTGCCAGCTAAAGAGAAGCTACCACTGATGCAGAAGCTCATAGAGCTTAACCTAATCATAAGCTCCATAACCTATAGAGACCTAGAGCTATGGGTAGACCAGCCACCGCCCCAGAAAGAACTTGAGCTAGGCATAGGCAAGTACATAGCTTGGCAAACACCTCTGCATAGAGAAGCAGTTAGGAAAGCTTTGCAGGAAGTATCCACAGCTTAGATGCTCAGTCCCTTTACCCAGCACACCAGCAATGAGCACAGTAGATGCATTAACACTGCTAACACTAACCCTTGCGCTAACCTACTTCAGCTTCCCAGTGCTATACTACCTGTATCTGAGGAGCAGGTGGCTTAGCAGGCCCTGGGATTTGGGGAGAGACCCTAGCTATAGGCCTAGGGAAGGGTGTTGTAGAGCTTAAGGCTAGATTCGGATTTATTGAGATCATGGGTGAGGAGACGCCTGCAAGAATACTTGTTTCAGACGAGGTAAACACCGTGCTCATAGGCATCACAGTGCTTGAGCAACTAGGTCTAGAAGTAGATCCAGTGACTGGGAAGCTCAAGAAAACTAAGTTGCTATTGCTCTAGCACGGCTAGCCCCGTGATATGGGTGCTGGTGCCAAGCCGATGGATCGTGAAGCAATCTTATGGGTGAAGGCTTTATTAACCCTGAAGCCAAAACGTTCTTGGTGTTAAGCTAATGACTTATGAGGACTCTTTTGATAAGCCATTTGATGATACTAGGAAGCGTCTTGAGCTTGCTGAGAAGTTCCTGTCTGAGGGTAGGGGACTCATTGATAAGGATCCCGTGCAGGCAAGTGAGAAGCTCTATAAAGCAGCTGAAGAGGCTGTGAAGATCATCGCCATAGCCCTCAAATTACCTGAAGCTGATGAGGCCGTTAAGAGGGGTAGGTGGACAACATGTCTTCTCGAAAGTGCCGTGATTAGTATTATGAAGAGGCTTGGGGTAAACGAGCTTTACCACTGGTGGGACTCAGCATACAAACTGCATGTGGATGGCTTTCACGAGGCGAAACTGAGAAGTGACGATGTTAGGCTAAGGCTTGGAGACGTAGAGACGCTGATTAACTTAGCAAATAAAGTGTTATACACATCATTGCCCAACGCATAGCGTGGATAGAGCAAGCAACAGAGCTCTCTACACCCCAATCAACGCTAATGAAATGAGCCTCACCCGGATCGGCACTGTCATTAGGAACCCCTTCACAGGTAAAGCTATAACCACTAAAGCACTTGTCGACACGGGCGCCACCCTGACCGTAGTCCCAAGAAGAATCGCTGAGGAGCTCCAACTACCCGTGATAGGCAGGAGGAGGGTAGCCACGGCAAAGGGCACCGCGGAACTCGACGAGTGCGTAGGCATTGTGGAGGTCATGGGCAGGAAAGCCTACGTACACATGCTCATATCAAACGACGTAGACACCGTGCTGATCGGCGCAACAACACTCGAAACACTAGGACCCGAAGTAGACCCAGTCACAGGTAAGCTAAAGGAAGCCACAACATACCTACTCTAGGGCACCAATGAGGATAGTTCACGTAGCGCCATTCTACACGCCAGTAATAGGCGGTGTGGAGGAGGTCGTGAGGAAAATAGCCGAGTACACGGCATCCAGGGGCTACGAAACATACGTAATAACCTACAACAGACTCAGGAATGGCGGCGTAGGCTCACTACCTAGGGAGGAGGAAATAAACGGCGTACACGTGATCAGACTCAAGCCAGACCTCACCTGGTCAAACGGCACATACAGCTCGGAACTACCGCAGGTAGTTAGGAGACTCAAGCCAGACATCGTGCATGTTCATGTGTGGAGACACCCACACGTGTTCCAAGTGGCGAGATTAAGGAGGGGGTTGGGGTTTAGGGCTATACTGCATGGGCACGCACCATTCCATAGGCTCAACCAGCTCGGCACAATCACGTGGGCCTACCACAGGCTAGTCGACATGCTCGGCAGGGGCTACCTAAGGGCCTATGACGCATACATAGCACTGACGTCACACGAGGCTGGGAGGGCCAGGGCGTTTGGGCTTAGCGACAACGTTGTCGTAATACCCAATGGCGTCGATGAGGATGGGTGCCCAGGCAATGATGTGGATAGGGGCTATACGGTGCTTTACCTGGGTAGGTTGAGTAAGTCGAAGAACCTAGACCTACTAATCAGGGCGATGATACACGTAGCCAGGGAAGTGAGGGAGGCGGAGCTAATCATGGCCGGGCCCGACGAGGGGGTAGCGCAAAGACTCATCAAACAAGCCAGGGAAGGTGGCGTAAGGGCCAGGTACCTTGGGCAGGTGAGTGAGGGGGAGAAGCACAGGCTATACATGACCAGCGCGGTCTACGCACTACCGTCAATCTACGAACCATTTGGAATAACACTACTGGAGGCTGGGATGCACGGAACACCATCAGCAATAACAGGCGAGGGGGGACAAACATACGCAGCACCACCAAACAGGGCAAGCCTATGGGCAAAACCAAACCCAAAGGACTACGCAAACACCATAACAACACTACTCACAGACAAGGAACTATGGGAAAAACTAAGCCAAGGAGCAAGAGAATGGGCACAACAACACACATGGAACAAAATACTACCAAAATACGAAAAACTATACAACGAACAATCATGAAGATAGTACACGTATACCATCACTACTGGCCCGTAATAGGCGGGCTCGAGAACGTAGTGAAGGCATTAGCTGAGGGCATGGTTAGGCTTGGGCATGAGGTCCACGTAATAACAAGTGACCATGGTACTACAAATAAGACTGGTGAGGAAGAAATTAATGGGGTTCACGTACATAGAATCAGGAGCATGAGGCTCGGTTATCCTGACCTAACATACCCACTGGATTACCCCACCGAAGTCCTTAAGGATGCAGACATTGTACAAGCCTATAGCCAAAACAGCCTCTTCACCCACATGCTTGCTAAGAAGAGCAAGAGACTAGATAAAACCACATTCATTTATTACCTAGGCGTCGATTACCTGAGAATGCATCATAACCCCATAATTAGAACGATTGGTTATAGGTATGAGAAGTACGTAACAGAGAAGTTGGTGAAAATAACGGATATTGCATTAACCACGAATAAGTGTGAGGCTGAAATACTCAGGGTTAATTACGGAATTGAGAGCGAGGTCATACCACACGGCATCAACGAGCACCTAATAAAAATGCCAAGGATGGATGGCAAATTCAGGGATAAGTTCGGCATTGAGGGAGAAATAATAGCCTACATAGGCAGAGTACACCCAACAAAGGGCATAGACACATTAATACGCGCATTTAGGCGAACACGCAACAAGGTTGAAGACGTAAACCTGGTAATAGCAGGTAGTGGTGATGAGAGGTACGTAATGAAACTACGTAAGCTAATTAAAGAGTTAGGCCTAGAGAGGCATGTGCACATGCTTGGCAGGGCTAGTGAGGAGGATAAGGTGGGGCTAATTGACGCAGCAAAATTCCTAGCGCTCATGAGTAGGCATGCTGGCGAGAGCTACCCAGTAATCATAAATGAGGCATTGGCTCGGAGGAAGCCAATAATAATAAACAAGGTTGGGACCGCATGGTGCGTTGGCCTACCAAACATTGTGGTGGTTAATAATGAGGACGAGTTCGTAGGTAGAGCAGTGGAGCTATTAACGAGCCAGGAATCATACAGCGAATTAATTAATTCACTGAGTGACTTTAGGGTTGAGGAGCTAATGTGGGGTAACATAGTTAGGAGGGTAATTAATATATACGAGGGTGTATTGGTATGATAACCTTCTCCTCAACCCTCATACTATTCGCAATAACACTCACAGTATTATTCACAGCACTCCTAATAATCACGCACAACAGGAGGGATAAGGAAATACGCATAATTAACGAGAGCACTGGAGAGACCATGCTCAAGACTGCATTAACACTATCAATAATCCTACTAGCCCTGGTACTAGCCACAAACATCAAGCAATCATACCCACAGTACTACTACGCACTAGTTGCCATAGATGCGGCATTACTTGTAACGCCAATAATGGCGATGAATGATGAGAAGAAATTAACGGCGTTGGCACTACCAACAATCATCATACTCCAGGTCAGCTTACTTAATACACAATTACCACCGACTGGTGTTGGTGGTGGTGAGGGAGATGAGATGTATAGAGGCATGTACTTAACCGGGCACTGGAGCTTCAGCTTCGCCCACAACCCAGCATACAACCCATTCCCAGCCCAGGTGTATCAAGCGGTGGCCCTGGGCAAGGTGATGGGGCTTGAGTGGTTCAGCGCATTGATAGGGGGTTTTTGGTCTACAATATTCATAATAGCATTCAATTTACTAGTTTACGTGATGACGCTTTATCTAGTGCATGACGTTAGGGCAGCCTTAATAGCCGCATTACTCATGAATGTAACGCCGGAGACCGCCGTAACAATTAACCCACACTTTTGGTTATCAACATTCCTCGTGTTCCTAGCCGTAATTACGGCATTAAAATCTGTAGAAAGTAAATACCCAATGGGTTATGCGGCAATAAGCGTAGTAAGCTACGTAACGGCAATGCTATCACTAACAACAGCAATACTAATAATACTAATAATGATATTTCTCTTCCTAGCAATATACATACTACCCAAACTAAGGCTTTACCAACCAATCATGAACAAAAACCACAACATGCACGTATTAGTAACGTTATTTATATCATATACAATAATATCAATACTAGTCATGGTATATACAAATGGTTACTTACAATACACATACCCAGTAGCTCAGGATTTCATTAATGGATTAATAACATGGCTACAATCCTTATTCGCACAATCCGTAACATCAACAACGAGTATATCAAGCGGCCCACCGCATTCAATGCTTTATGCCTCAGTGAATCCAATGCTTGCCTATGCATGGTCACTGGCCCTATCTGTAGCCACAGCATACCTACTATACGTAATAACGATAAAGAGAAGGGAAAATCCATGGATCATCGGATTTATTCTAACAGGAATAATAGTGCCAGTACTTGCAGCCCTGCAAATGCTATTCTTTAGGGGAGCCTTGCCCATAAATACTAATGCTTACACGGCAATACCCCTAGTATTCCCAGTAGTGGGTTTAGTAATGAGCAAGCTTAGGAATAAAGGGTTACCAATGTTCGCGTTATTAACTGTTCTGTTAATTGCGTTAGTGTTTGTTGGGGCTCATGATCCGAACGTTAACCCTGTGGAATATGCAAAGATACATAAGTTTAACATGCCTCAATTACCTAAATCAGTCTATAAAGCCGCAATAAGTGTAGCATCGTTTTTAAGCAATGATATAAGTGGTTTATATGTGTATTCACCAATAATGGGAACTGTACCGTGGTACAACCCAGCAGTGGGTTGGGTTGGGGACTATCCATCAAATGTTGGTATATCTGGACTGGGTACAGCATTTTTCATACTTAATAAGACATATACAGGCAGTATCTATGCAGTTACTAACATTACAAAGGATGACATATACTACTTTACGTACAACTTCACGACTTTTCCGCCTGGGATAGCCTACATACCTCTTGATAAGTATGATGTACTCTATTCAAGTAATTATTTTACAATATACACGGATGTAAAGTAGTCATGAAAGTCGCTCTGCTCACTAGCGATCATCCACCGTATTCGGGGGGTGGTGTTGGGTCACTGAGTTATGAATTAGCCAGGGGATTACTGAGGGCTGGGGTTGACGTTATTGTAATAGCGAGAAGCGCTGGAGCAACGCATGTAACGAGGCGCGAAAAATATAATGTCTATTATTTAGCGTCACCATCCGTACCCCCAAAGGACGTGTGGTACTACACGCTGAGGATGATTGATGTTAGGAAGATACTTAATGAGGAAAGACCTGACGTAATTCATGACCTCAGCGTCTTCACAGCGTTTCAGCCCTGGATAACAAAGCTAGCACCCACGGTATACTCCGTGCAAGGATCGTTCCAGCTAAGCATTATTAGGAGGACCCTTAGCTTAAACGATGCCCTGAGGGATATACTCTTCGAAATAAGCCATAGGCTACAGCCAGCGCTCATGGGTTTGATTAAGAAGCCCGAGATAAGGGTTTGGGTTTACGTGAGTAAATTCGTAATGCTTGACTCACTAATGAGGATTCGGGACGAGGACTTGAGGAGGGAATTGATGGGTAGATCCATGGTTGTTTATAACGGCGTCGATGTTAAATCACTTAGGGCTATTAGGGATGAGGCGATGAAGAGCGAGGGTATTGAGGAGAATTCGGTGGTTTTCATTGGTAGGTTGATGGAGTATAAGGGCGTTAAATTCCTGGTCAAGGCGTTTAGGCACGTGATTAATGAATTGAAGGATACCGTGCTTCACATAATTGGTGATGGGCCAATATTCAACGAGGTGCGAGGACTCGTTGAGAAGCTTGGCCTTAAGGGTAGGGTTATCATGCATGGCGCTTTACCGAGGGATAGGGCAATGAGGATCCTTGCAAGGTCAAGGCTACTAACGCACCCGAGTCTCTATGAGTCATTTGGCATGGTTATCGCGGAGGCGTACGCAATGGGTAAGCCCGTGGTTACGCATAGGGCAGGCTATGCAAAGGAACTCGTGGAAGAACCTAGGGCAGGCTTAATGGTAAATGTATTCAATGAACGTGAGTACGCGAATGCCTTAATAACATTGTTAAGCGATAAGGCACTATATAATAAATTATCAGAAAGAGCCTCGACATTCGCTGAGGAAAGGTTAAGCGTTGAAGCAATGGTTAAGGGATACATCAAGGCATACAGATTATCACAGAAATGATTTGTGTAGCATTAACGTTCGATGATGGTTACATGGAGCAATTTAGGTATGCGCAATTGCTATATAGGATGGGTGTTCCTGGCACGTTCTACTTAATAACGGGACTCAGGGAGTATATGGGCAGGAAACTAATGATTAACAATAAGGAATTAGTTAGGGAGTTAATCGACATGGGCCATGAGGTTGGGTCCCACACGCACACCCATAGGGACTTAACGAGAATCGGCATTAACGAGGTTGAGGAGGAGTTTAGGCTCAGTAAGGTAATCATTAGCGAGTTAACGGGCAATGATGATATCGGTATCGCGTACCCATACGGCTCATTCAATGAGGAGGTAATTAGGGTGGCGAGTAAGTACTTTATTTACGGCAGGACTATGGGCAACTTCAATAGGTGGAACGAGGTGGCGAATAGATACGCCCTTGGCGGCATGGGAGCGAGGCACCTAATAAAGCTGCCAATCAAGGTGCTTAAGGGCATTAGGTTAGTTACTGTCGTGTTTCACGATGAACCAACCTGGCTAGTTAAATCTGTGATCGAGTACCTGAGGGTATTTAATGCGAGGTTCGTAACTCTGCGTGAGGGCCTTAAATGCCTAGGGTTGTGAGCGTACTACACCACCCAATACCACCACTTAGACCTGGCAGGTTAGCTGAGGAGGATGGCCTTGGCTGGCACTTCAGGTCAGCGAGGGCACTCGCTAGGTATGGCGGCTATGAAGCGATTGCTGTCAGACCTGGAATAAACCGTGAAAGCACAATTAAGGTTATTGATAATGTAACCGTAGTACTAACACCATCAATCAACCTATCACCAAGCCAGAGGATTTGGAAGTGGAGCCACGTATCAACGGCACTAACGGAACTCGTTAAGGACGCGGTTAAGCGCGGCTTCATACCCTACATACACGAGTACAGAGCCCTAAACTCAGAACTAGTCATTAGGAAAATAATTGATTACCCAATGATACTCCAGCACCACGGCTCATACCCACCCAGCGGCCTTAACCTAAAGAATTCACTAAGCCTCATTAAGGAGTTCAGTAAGCGGAGGAGGGATTATTACCTAAGGAAAGTTAGAGGAGTATTCTTCGTACTTAACGAACGCGAGAAGCATTACCTCGAAGAGACCCTTAATGTTGATGCAAAGGTAATTGTCAGGACAATGGCCGTAGACTTCAACGAATTAAAACCATTAAGTGAGGAGGAGAAGATCAGCGTTAGGAAGAATATTGGTATAAGCGAGGACGCAATCGCGCTAATAACGTATGTGGGAGTCTTTGGTGAGGAGTTTGGCGGTATTAAGGGTACACAATACCTATTTAGGATATTGCGTGAGTTAAGGCTTAGATTTGGGGATAAGGTTGCGATGATAGTTACTGGGGTTGGCGAACCATATGCAACAGCCCTGAGAAGAATAGGCGCGATAACGTATAGGTTACTCCCGCATAGAGATTACGTGAAACTTGTTGCCGCATCTGATGTGTACCTCCTACCTGCAACCTCTGGTTACTCGTACGGTGGTATAGGCGTTGCAATAATAGAGGCGTTGGCAATGGGGATACCCGTGGTCAGCCCAACACTTAGAGACTTCCCTGAGCAAGACCGCATTAAGGACCTTGGGGTAATGACGAGGTATGTAGATGATGAGGAGGCACTTAGGGAGTTTATAGGCGCCTTAACGTATGTCATTGAGAATAGGGGTCGATATAAACCATGGGTCATTAGGGAATTAGCCAGGAAGTACTACTCATGGGAGAGCTTCGTAAACGAATTCAACAATGCAGTAAAGAACCTATGAAAACTACCGTGCTCATACTGACAAGCGGCACCAAGGACAGGCACATCCTAATCAGGGGCTTAATTAAATCATTAAGCCAACAAACGATCAAGCCTGACGAGGTAATAATAGCCACGGAAACGGCGGGCAACGAGCTCGTGAAAGTCGCAAACGAGTACTTAGGAGGCATGACGGTCAAGGTGATTGAGACTGGTTATTGGAATAAGTGCTGGACGGCAAACAAGGCAGTACTAAGCTCAAGTGGCGACATAATATTCCTCCTCGAGGACGACCTATACCTAACACAGAACTTCATCGAAGAGGTGTTAAAAGCCTTTGAGGAGTATCCCGAGGCTGGATGCGTATACACTAAATGTATATGGATGTTTAGAGAAGGAGCTAGATCAAAAGGTGGATTAATAGGTTTGCTGGCTAAAATGATAAGCAAGCTATCCATTCATGAATCAGTATTACCGAAAATGATTAAGAAAATAAATGATCATTTGATCGAAATACCCATATTCACAATGAGTGTAGCATGCAGGAAAAAAGTTTTGTTGAAAGCAGGTCTTTATGACACGAGAGTTAAAGAACCCATACTTGGCGAAGACTATGACCTAGCGCTTAGAATTAGAAAAACAGGTTATAGAATAATACAGACAACCAGAGCTGTTTCATATCATTTAACAAAGCAAGTATCTAAAGGCATTATAAAGTATAGCAAAGACCCAGCTAAGCTAATGGGAACTTATGAAACAGAAGTGTATTTTGTAGTTAAGAATAGAGATATCCTAGGAACTGTTAATGTAATTGATCATGTAGTATACAGGGTTATTGAAACAATAGCTTGGGGAATTAGATCAAAAAACCTCTTAACAATGTTTTACGGCATAGCAGGTTCTATTAAAGGATTTATAAAAGGAATTACGTATGCGTAGTAACAATGGCTTATCATATGTGAGGAGAAGTCATATTAATTCAGGAGAACCACTAGTATACATAATTATAGTCAACTACAATGGACGTGAGTTGCTAAGAAGGTGCTTACAGAGTCTCAGAAAGACTAGATACGATAATTATAGAGTTCTGGTCATAGATAACGGTTCTAAAGACGGCTCTGTAGAAATGGTTCGAGAGATATTTCCAGAAGTTGAAATAATAGCTCTTACTAAGAATCTTGGTTATGCTAAAGCAAATAACTTCGGCGTAGTGTACGCATTAAAACATGAAGCAAAATACATAGTATTGCTTAACAACGATACAGAGATCTTGGATCCTTTGTGGTTATACTTAGCAGTAAAGATAATGGAGAGGCATGAGGATATAGGAATACTAGGTTTTAACCTAATTCTTCCTAATGGTAGATCTCAGCAGTATTCTGATAAGACAAAGCCTTATGAGGTAAGTGAAATATCTTTCGCGGCAGCAGTTATAAGAGCACAAGTATTTCGCAAAGTTGGTTATTTAGATACTGAATATGTTATTGGATATGCTGAAGATACTGATTTCTGTTATAGAGTTAGATATCACGGCTTTCGAGTGGTATATGTACCACAAATAAAAATACGCCACATAAGTATGGCAACTTTCACGAGAGTTCCATTTAATATTGTTTTTCAGATTAGTGCGAGAAATAGTTTCAGACATTTCATGCAAAATAAGCCCCTACATGAGTTATTCGTGTGGTTTATTACGGCGTTCATCGGTGTGAAGAATGGACGAATTGTAGTAAGAAATGATGTAAAGAGGTTAAAGGGAATTACCTACGGATTCATAGTTTATGTTAAAGAAAAAGGTTTCCAAGGTCTATTAGAGCTTGTAATTGAAAGATTGAGAAAAAGGTTGCAAGCATACTTTTAACAAGGCAAAGCCATTATGCTGCAGACGATACTATAGGCACGTAATATGGGCGGTAAAACATTAAGTAGAAATAGAATATTAGTTTTCATGTATACAAGATCAAAAATGCTGAATAGTACGAGCTAAGAGCTTTATCTCATGAGAAAATAGGCAGTATCAGGAATATGTGGCTCAATGACAGACAGAAATACAAACAAATGTGCATTGCAACAAGAAGATATGCAATTAACTTGAAAATAATTAAATTATTAAGGGGTAAGTTTACCTACCTAGTCATCGGTGACGCCTATCAAGCAATGCTCCTGACAGCCATAGCCGCAATATCCGGCGCCCGTAAAGTAATCCTGGGCCTGCACTCAAGACCAAATTATAAGCGTTTCATGCTCATCAAACCACTTCTTGCATTAATGAACAGGGCTGGGCTAGTTAAAGGAGTGCACGCAGTTAATATTGCCGATGCTTTGATGCTCAGGAGAATTTTAAGCAATATACCCGTTTGGTGGATACCAAACGGTGTTGATTGTAGGCGATTTAAGCCTGGCGCTAAGCGCGGCGATGTTTTTCAAGCGCTTTTCGTTGGCGCATTGAGTGATGATAAGGGGGTTGATACGTTCACAGAGGCAGCACGAATCGTTAAGAGGTATTATAGTGACGTGAGGTTCGTGATAACTAGTTCAGGGGGTCCACTCAAGAGTATTGTTGAGAAGGCACATAAGGATGGCACCGTGGAATTCATAGGCTTTGTGCCAGACAGTGAACTTGCTAGGCTTTACGCGGAATTCCACGTTGCAGTATTTCCAAGCCGTGATGAAGCCTTCGGGCTTGTAAGCCTTGAGGCACAAGCGTCTGGAACACCCGTGATAGCCACGGACTTACCTGCATTTAGGCAGTCCGTGATTGATGGAATAACGGGTATATTAGTGAGACCTTATTCGCCTCAGGCCTTTGCAAATGCGATCATTAAAATGAGGGAATTATGGCTTAACAATAGGCAGGAATACGAAAGAATGAGCATATCAGCAAGGAGAAATGCGGAAAGATTCTGTTGGGAAAGAGTAGTTAAAATTTATTATGAGAAATTCTTCAAACAAAGCTGAGAATGGCATCTAACGATCTTATATCGATTATTATACCCGTGAAGAACGAAAGAGACAGAATTAGGATTATCATTGATGGACTATACAGACAGACCTACAGGCCTATCGAGGTTATCTTCGTAGATGGCGACTCAACTGATGGCACGGTTGAGGAAATAATGAATGTAATAAAGGAGTACTCATCAGATGACTTCAAGGTCAGATTGCTTAAGGAGAGAGACTTTGGGCCCATACGGTCTCCCGCCAATGCGAGGAATATTGGTGCGCTGAACGCCGGTGGTGAATACATAGCATTTTTCGACGCAGATTATGATTTTAGGGATGATCCTGATGCTGTGGGTAAGATTGTCCAGGCCTTCAATAATGGGGCCAATCATGTAGCGATTAAATACGTACCCAATATGCACACCTGGATTGAGAAGCACTTAGCATTTGACGATATCGTGCATTACTACAATGGCGATAAACCCATACATTTGATCTGCGCATTCAAGAGAGAACTCTTTAACGAGGTTAGGTTCAATCCAACACTGGGCTTTAGGGAGGACTTTGAGTTCCTCGATAGACTTAGCAAGTACATCAAACTCAATACTGTAGTGGTTGATACAGGTATTAGGAGGTGCTACCTCCACACGCTCAGTGACGTTAAGAGACAGCAGTTGTGGTACGGCAGAACGGCCATGAGGTATTACAGAGCCACAGGAATAAACCCACTATCAACAATTATTAGGTCAAACGCGGTACTTGGGTTAGTATTGCTCACAATAATTACTGCACCACTAATAGGTTCATCATCAATGATATTTCTATTCTCCGCCTTTGTATTAATATACGTGCGTTGGTTAAGAAAAGACATGAGGATTTTAAGGCCTAGTAAATCGTTGGTTCTAGACAGGTTTATGTGGTATTTATTTAGGGAAATTTATGGTAGGTTCTTTTTTGATATAGGACTTATAAGATCAATTTTACATAAGCAGATAGAAATAGGACGGTAGGAGATCCTAATGATGAGAAGAGTCGTTAGAGGGCTTCGTTGGGTTTTTCATGACATAAGTATGGTTATTAAGTCGCCTAAGGTGAGTATAATAAGTAAAGCTAAGCTTCTCGTGCTATACGTTATTTATCACGTATTAAAGATTGACTTTGGTAAATTTAGGATATTCGTAAGTATTGATGGAGTTAAATATAGGTTCATAAGCTATGATGAGCTTAGCATATTAGCGTATATTGAACCATAGATGGATAAATACTTACGTGTAAAGAATGGCGAGGTCTTTATTGACGTTGGCGCTCACGTTGGTAAATACGCATTGAAAGTCGCTAAGGCTAATCCAGCAAGTCTAGTCATAGCCATAGAGCCAGGCAAGTTACAATTCAATGCCTTAATCGATGGCATTAGAAAGAATAATTTAAAGAATGTGATTCCTCTTAACATAGCTGCGTGGGATAGTGCAACAAGACTTAAGTTGCGTGTATACTCAGCCACCGGTCGCTCTACCGTTGTAATTGATGAAATTCCTGATGCTGGTCATTTAATGCGCATCGAGGATGTTGAGGCGAAACCACTCGATGACGTGGTTGAAGAGCTTGGTCTTGGGCGTGTTGATTGGGTTAAGATTGATGTTGAGGGTGCCGAGCTTCATGTGCTTCGTGGCTTTAGGAGTGGCATTGCTAGGTTTAGGCCTAGGATAATTATTGAGATTGCAGAGTTCAATAGGGAGGGCGTGCTCAACTTCTTCAGGGAGTTTAATTACGAGTGCAAGCACATACCCGAAGACGAATCAGGCGAATACTTCATATGCGAGTCCAAAAAGTAAGTATTGCTTTAATCACGAACACCATTAGTAAGCCTGGTGGCGCTGAGTATGTGACTATAGCTATGTATGATTCTTTAAGGAAATTAAAAAATATCTATGCCTTCATTTTAGGCCGTGAAGATTATATAGATACTAATGCACTCGCCAAATGGGTTGCCCCTGACCTTGTGTACGATATTTCGAAACACTATGTTCACATGCGTCGATTTCCTCTAAATACGTTACTAGACTTTAGGAAATACGATTTGGTTGTGAATACACGTAGTAATGAGGTTTTAGCGCCGGCGCATGTGCATTATTTACATGGTGTAATTCCACCTTATATTGTTGGGAGTAATGAGGCAATGATGCACTATGAGGTAGCATATGGTATTGAAAGAAGGCATATAAGAGACATTATTAGATCCTTATTACACTTAATTCAGTTAAAGATCACTAAGTTAGTATTAGTAAATTCTCGTTATACGACTAATTTATTAGCAACACTTGGGCTTAAAGCTGAAGTTTTACATCCTCCAGTAAGATCTAAGGAAGTTATGCAATACATAAACACCAAATGGCTTTATAGGAAACGATTTATAATAAATATTAGTAGAATTTCGCCAGGAAAGCGACTTGAGATTATTCCATTGATTGCTTCAAAAATTCCAGAAGCAAAATTCATATTGGTAGGGTCAATAGAAGATTACAATTACTATTTAAAATTAATGAAATTAAAAAAACTTACGAATGCCGATAACTTTTTAATTATACCGAACATTAGTAGACATGAAATATATAGATTACTTAATGATTCAATAATTTACCTTCACATGGCGTCTCACGAAACGTTTGGAATATCAATTGTAGAATCGATGGCTGCAGGATGTATACCAGTCGTCTATAAAGATGGTGGTCCCTGGTATGACATTCTCGAGGAGAGAGATGGCCTTTATGGGTACTCTTATAGCACTGTTGAAGAGGCTATTGAAAAAATTAGAGATATAATTAGTAATCCATATAGGCACGTCGAGGTTAGCGAAAGGGCTAGACTAAGAGCCTTAGCATTTGACGAGTATATATTTAAGGCAAAATTTAGGGAAATAATTAAAAGTCTTTTAAAGTAATTTATTAACATGGTTAATTTTAGAGATAAGCTTTGGAAAATAAGGTTGTATTATTTACTCCGACTTCGGCATTAGTTCCACGTAAAGGGTTAAGTATATACCTTAGGGCTTTAGGTCAGATTTTAAAGGATGGTTAATGTGATAGGTGGTTGGCTTGATAGGGCTTCCGTGATTCAACTATATTGTAAATCTGATGTTGTGGTAATTCCCTCATTGAATAAGAGCTTTTCCTTGCCAATTATCGAGTCGTTCGCGGCTGGTAAGCCCGTAATATCATTAAACGCATTACCCATGAATGAACTTAACTCGAATGAGTATGGTTGGTTAGTTAAGGTGAGGCAATCTAAAATTGTTGGTGATCACGAGTACTTCATACCTGATATTGACGATTTTGTAGGGAAAATTATAGACGCGGTTGAAGATAACGAAAAAAGAATATTATATTCTAAGAAAGTTTCTGAAATAAGATGGAAATATCATTATCAATTTACATACAAAATATTTGATTACTTAATTACTGATAAAAATATGCTATGAAACAGAAATGGAGAGTTTAAGAGTTTTGATTACTGGTGGTGCGGATTTTATTGGTAGTAACTTGATTAAGGCTCTTGTTAGGGCTGACATTGAGAGACTTATATTGCTTGAGAGGGGTTTCGAGGTTGTTGCTGAGGAGTTCTTCTTATCGTATAGATTGGGTAGGAGGGTTGTGTGGGTCAGGATAAGTAGAGGCTTTGCTGGGAAAGTCCTTACGAGACCTGAAGCCCCAGGATTGGTCTGTCTCGTGCTGAGGAAGCCCCTGAGTTAGGTATGGCTGGGTCTGGTAGGGTTGGTGTTAGGGCTGTTGGTGGTGGTTTTGCGTTGTTTGTGGGTAGGCTTGCCTATAATGCGGTCTCTGCCGTGGGTAGTATAGTCATTGCTAGGTTGCTTGGCCCTGCCAATTACGGCATCATAAGTATAGCCCTCATTTACCCACTGATGTTCAGTGGGTTGGCTGACCTAGGTCTATCAACGGCTATTATGAGGTACGCATCAATTGGCGATTTTAGGAGGGCATTCACTGCCCTGTGGCTCCGTGTGTTGATTACAAGGGCCTTCGCCGTAGCCCTCATACCCCTGGCCCCCTACCTGGCGTTTACTCTACATAGGCCTTATTTAACGCCCATGATTGATGTCTTGGCAATATACGCCTTCACTTACAATGCCGTTACCTCCATCACGGCATTCCTAGCGGGTGTCAATAGGTACTGGGATTACGTGGTCGTAGACCTGATTAGGAATTCCGTGAGGGTTTCGTCGTCAATAGCCCTTGTGCTTGCTGGCTATGGGGTTTATGGCGCTGTGTAGGGTTTCTCGATAGGGTATGCGGTAGCTACAGTATACGCTTTCATTAGGCTCGTTAGGGTGATGGACCCAATATTGAGCCTTGCGGGGAATGATGTTGCTGAGGTTTTGAATTACTCAATACCACTCTACATACCTGGGCTCCTCGGCATCCCCATTGGCCAGTTCTACAACATATTAATGGCCATCTACGTGACGAATGCCGAAATGGGTAATTATCAAATAGCCGGTAACCTATTGATACCGATTGGCTTAATAACAGGTTCATTATCAACCGTGTTATTCACGACATTACCGCAGTTGGTTAATGAGGATTATAAGTTCAGGGATGCATTAAATAGGGCCGCTAGGTACACCGCCATAATTATATCGCCAATCGCCATAGCCCTAGCATTATTCTCTAAACAAGCAGTTTACATAGTCTATGGCCCACAATACAGCCTAGCACCGCTTTACCTCTCGATAATGGCGATATCAAACCTACTGGCACCATTCGGCATCGTCCCGATGTACCTGAACATCATTGGAGTCACCAGAACCACCATGGCTCTGAACATAGTAAGCATGCTAATTGGGTTACCAATAACCTGGACCCTACTGGTGCACTACGGAATGCTCGGCGCGGTGATCGCCTCGTTGATAAATGGCATACTGGGTACAGCAATTTCACTGATTGTTGCGAAGAGGATGTACGGCATTGTCATTGACGTAACGCAAGTGGTTAAGTACTGGGCACCATCACTCATAGCAGGCGCCTTAACATACATCGTAATGCGCATGATGAGCAACATGTGGCTAGCCCTAGGCGTTGGGTCTGTGATCTACCTGGCATTGCTGATTGTCCTCACCGCACTAATGACGGATATGGAGGATTTAAAGAACCTCGCCGACATAAGTAGGGGCATTAATTACATAGGTCCTTTAATTAATCATGTGATTAATTACATAATTATGGTTAAAACGCTATTTTTAGGAAATAGCATCAATTAATCAAAGATATTGTTAATGAGCAAACCAAAGGTATTGATTGTTCAGGAGCTTTGGTGGCCTAAGGGCGGAGGCGGCATATTTGCTACTCACTTGATAACTAAGGTTTTGGTTAGGCATGGCTTTGAGGTTAGGGTTGTGACGGGCGTTAAAGATCACGAGGATGTAGACAATGTCGTGTTCATTCATGAGCCAAGACTTAAGGCTAGTAATAAGTTGGAGCTTTGGTTTAATGCTTACATAGTGAGTAGGGAGGGTTGGTTTAGAAAGCTTGTTAAGTGGGCCGACGTTGTTTACATACCTCGCTATGCATACTCTATGATTCCTAGGGTTAAGGAGTTGGGGAGGAGGGTTATTGTTCATTTACATGATTACCAACCAATATCCTACACATCCGTTATATTCCATGGTGACAATTTCAAGAGCGATTTTACGCGTACGTTTTATTACGAGTTGCATCAACACGGTTTAGTGAGGGCCTTGGTTGCATCACCATTGACGCCAATTAACAGGCTTGCCAGGGAGTGGGTATCTTGGGCTGATGCTGTTGTTTGTGTATCGAATAGGCAGTGTGAGATTATGAGGGAGAGGATGCCGGAGGTTAGTGACAGATCCACGGTTATCCACAACCCATTGCCCGATGCTTTCCCCGTAAGGAAGGAGTTGGGTGATGATAAAGTCCTGCTTTACCTAGGCGGTTCCAGCTTCGTGAAGGGTTTCCACCTTGTTCTCAGGGTTGCCAATGAACTCTTAAGGAAGCATAGGGACTTGAGGATATTGATGACTAGGGTTGAGGGATATAGGTCGTTACCCTCGAATTGCGCGGCGCTTGGGGAGTTGCCTTACCGGGATGTAGTTAAGTTGCACTCCAGGGTTTATGCCCTGCTTTTCCCATCAATGTGGGAGGAGCCTCTGCCCTACGTGGTCCTTGAGTCGATGCTTATGGGTACAATCCCAATAGCCGCGAGGACAGGGGGCGTGCCTGAGGTTGTTGTTGGGTCGCCGGCTGAGGACTACCTATTCACGCCTGGGGATGTGTATGAATTTATGGATAAGATAGGGGCGGTTCTAACGCAATCCAAGGATTACTTATTGGATGTGGGTGTGAAGTTGAAGGAGCACGTGCTTAAATTATTCAGTACTGAATATGTTGAAAATAGAATTGTGGGTTTATTCGAATCCGTGCTTAACTAGGGCGATGCTTAAGTACTATTAAGGCAGGGTGTTTGCTGTGAGGGTTGCGTTTATTGTTAGTGAGTCTTTTACGGAGAGGAGGCATGGTGGTTTTGGGTGGTTGGTTAGGGTTGTTGGGCGTGAGCTTGTTAGGCGTGGTTTTGAGGTCACTGTCCTGGCTTGGAGGGATCCTGGTTATCCGGGGAGGTATTTTGTTGATGGTATTGAGGTTGTTACTTACCCGTATGCCTTTGAGACTCAGTCTGTGTTTAGGCATTTGCGTGATTACTATGGTTTTGTTAGGGTTGTGAGGGGTGTTAATGCTGATGTTTTTGTTTCGATTGAGGCTATGGTTGAGACGTTAATTGCCGAGATTGTTAAGCGTGGTGCTAGGCACGTTGTTTGGGCCCAGGACCCCTTTGACTGGGTTGATTACCAACTGCTTGGCTCCGTGGATCCTCATTATAGGATCTCAAGGGCTAGGTTTATGATTAACAGGTTGGTCTTTGGTTTGGCGTATAAAAGGGCCGACCTAATACTGACCCAGGCCAGGTATTATGTCGATAAGTTGAGGCGTTTATATGGGGTTGATCCAGGTAGGGTCCTTTACCTCCCGAATCCGGTTGATTACATACCTGAGGAGGGGAGTGTTGTGAAGGCTGGGGAGCCTACTGTTTGTTACCTGGCTAGGATGGATCCTCAGAAGAGGTATTGGCTCTTCTTCGAGTTGGCTAGGCAGTTCCCTGAGGTGCGCTTCATAGCCATGGGTAAGCCTAGTGTGCTTTATGAGGATAGGTACAGGGAAGTCGTTAGTAAGTACGCGGGGCTGCCTAACCTGGAGGTTAGGGGGTTTGTGAGTGAGGGGGAGAAAAGGGAGATACTCGATAGGTGCTGGGTTCTTGTACTACCGAGTATTAGGGAGGGACTGCCCATAGCCATGCTTGAGGCCTTGGCGCATAAGTGCGCATTGCTTAGTTCTGTGAATCCTGATGGTTTGACGGAGAGGTTTGGTTATTGGGCTAGGAAAGATGACTTCGCTGAGGGGCTCAGGTGGCTGCTTGAGGGTGATAGGTGGAAGCGCCTCGGTGAGGAGGGTTATAAATACATCAGGGAGAACCACAGCATCGACAGGGTCATCTCTCAATTCATTAATAAGTTGGAGGGGTTGGGCAGGCGGTAGTATGGCTAGGAGGGGCAGGTTAATAGTTTTCCTGGGGCCCGTCGGTGTTGGTAAATCCACAATAATTAGGGGGTTAACCCAGGAGCTTAGGGCTCGCGGATTTAGAACATATACCATTTTCATTAAGGCTTTCCATGGACCTACGTATGCGCTATGGGTATTAACAGCAAGGCTTCTGGGTCTTAATGGTAAATACGCACCTTGGTTCATAATACCCAGGAGTGGGCGCGTTAATTTAGCGAGGACATTAATGATGCTTTCCATTTACCTTGATGCTTTTTTATCGATACCTTTTAAACTTGTGATAATTAAAATACTTAAATATTTCAAATATTATATCCTTTCAGAAGAATATATACAATCTACATTGTTTGATTATATATTCGCAACCATCGACCTTAAAATAAAAGGCAAGTTCATTAATATTCCAATAAATATTATGTATATATTACTTATTAAGTATCTACCGGATGCGCTTGTAGTATTAATGGCTGATATATATGAGTTAAGACGTAGATGGAAAATTAGAGGTTACGGTGATCCGCAACTACGATATATTAAATTACAATATATATTTCTAAATATATTTCTAAATGAAATACATAAATTAAATCGTACATTGAACATAAATACATCAAATATAAGTGTTAAGGCGATACTCAACAAGGTATTAAATGAAATATTTAAAAATGATGAAATTTAGCTGAAGCGTTAGATAAGAATGATGTCCAACAGTAATAGTAAAAAAATAATAGTAATCGGATTACCAGGGCTTTCGATAAATACATTAAGAATATGGTCTAATGCATTTAGTACGTTAAATGAATTAAAAAATAATGGATCTTATGGAATATTACAATCTGTTTATCCTCCAATAAGTCCTACAATATGGGCATCGTTAATTACTGGAACGTATCCTAATAAGCATGGTATTATAGAATATTGTATATTCGACGATAGCAAAAAACGGAATCTTACAGCTCGTGACCTACGAGTACCACCTGTTTGGAAGCTTTTAAATATACATGGTTTAAAAGCAGGAATTGTAAATATACCTTTTACATACCCACCTGATGTGATTAATGGTTTTATTTTGAGTGGTTATGTAGGATCTCATGAAAAAATTGCGTCATATCCGCCTGATTTAGTGGTTTTATTAGACAAAAAGTTCCATGTTAAGGAATTATATAAAAATATTGCATGGTATAAACCTCATAATGAACTAGAATTCATTAATAGCATTATAAATGTAATTGAGAAAGAAGGTGAAATATTATTATATTTAATTAGAAATTTTGATTGGAATTTTTTAATTACATCGTTCTTTTTTATTGAGGAAGTATTCCATTATCTATGGTTTTACATATATAAGCAAAATCTTGAATATAAAAATGTTATATCTATTAAAAATAAAATCTTTAATTTATTTAAAATAGTTGATGATATTATTAAAAATATTGCAAATAATATTGATAAAAATACAGGGATGCTCATTATTTCGCCATACGAAATACAACCCTTATATGGAACTATATTTTTAAATCATTTATTATATGACGCAGGGTTATTATTTTTTAAGAACTCTATCAGGACCATGTTAAAAAGGCTAATTTATGAAAAAATTCCTTTATCTGATAAATTATTACGAATGATTTATGATAAGTTCCCAAGAATAAGATTAAATATATCGGATGTTGATTGGCATAGGAGCGTAGCATATTCAACAGGTTGGATAGGACAAATATATATTAATAAAGAATTAATTAAAAATAACATTGAATATAATAAATTGATAAATTATATAGCTTTACTTATAATGAAAAAAATGAATAATATTAATGAGGAGAGTATTATTGAAAAGATATTAAAGAAAGAAGATATAATTCCTAGTCTAAATTATGGTCCAGACTTATATTTATTACCTAAAGATTTTAGGTATGTAAGTTATGGTTGCGGTGCTGCAGGTGACGAAAGTTTCGCAGATTTTGGTCCTAAATTACAAAAAGTAATAATATATCCACCATTTAATTATCAATTTGCTTGGCATAGAATGACCGGGTTTATTATAACCTATGGTTCGTTCTTTAGATCTAAATATAAATTAAATAGAATAGTTAATATTGTTGATATAGTACCTACTATATTACATATATTTAATATACCTATCCCGGAGCATATTGATGGTAATATTATAACAGAATTTTTCTAATAAGTCAGCGATTAGAATGAGTAGCTGATGGTATTTTTCAATGTTTCGTGCTAAAATAAAGGAATTTAAGATAATACCTTTAAGGGCTAAACAATACTTGAGGATTAAATGCTGGATGAGTTGAGCCTATATCTGCGCCAGGAGTATGACTTGCCTCAATTAATTATTGTACCATGGCTTAGGGTGATTCCGTGAAGCCCATTTCAGTAATAATAACGGAGTATTGGCCTCGTAATTTCCTTAAGTACGCTGTTAAGTCTGTTTTGAATCAGTCGCTTGATAGGGGATTGTATGAATTAATTGTTGTAAAGAGATTTAGGGATCCAGAGATTGATTATTTAATTGAATCGAGTGGTGGAAAGGTTGTAATTCTTGATGATAAACCTATAGGTTATTATTTATATGTAGGTATTGTCGAGTCTGAGGGCGAGGTTTTAGCTTTCCTCGATGATGATGATGCATTCACATTTAGAAAGCTTGAGTACGTATATAAATACGTATATGGCGAATGTGATGTTTGTTATTATCATCACTTAGCATATATAATAGATAAGCAAAATAAACTCCTGGGAAAATCCTTTGGAGGTCCTAGTGAGACCATAGTTATTGATTCACGGGATAAAAAGCAGGTAAAACGTGTATTAAATAAACATGGGCTTATTGGTTCACTGATGAGTGCGACGGTGGTTAGAAAAGAAGTGGTAATTGAACGATTAAATCAATTAAGGACACTTATAACGGGCCCAGATCCATTTATGTTTCTTGCATCGCTTAATTCCAATTGTTTATTAATTCACGAGCCATTGAACCTATCATTTTATAGGGTGCATGGCTGGCAAGCTTCATTACCCTGGGGATCAGCACCGAGGGAGGTATTAGTGAGGTTTGCGCGTCAAGCTGTATTAAATCAGCACGGTTTTTATCAATTAAAGACAGCTTTCTCCATTGTTGAAAACCTACCTCTTAGGCATCACCCTCTTGGTGGGTATCACTACAACGTCCTTGGATTAATTGCACTCAGCTTAAATAAGGAACTTGTTGCGTCGACAGGCTTCTTAGCTCTTTGGAGAGGTCTATTCGACAAGTCTATTTATAGGGTATTGGCAGGGTCTCTCGGTATCGTCTACGGTTTTCTCCCTCGTAAAGTCACTCAGCAATTATTATTGAAGTATTATATGGGGCGGTTAACTTATGGAAAATAAATTGATAATCCTCATTCATGGGTACTTCGGTTTTGGCAATGTCGGTGATGAGACTGTATTGTCCGTGGCATTTGATGAGTTTAGGAGGATATTTGGTGATAATGTGGAATTCGTTGTTTTATCGAGTAATCCTGGGCGTACGGTTAGGATTCACGGTGTTAGGGCGATTAGGGAGCGGCTTACTTCGCCTGTTTTCTGGAGGTTTTTCCTTAGGTCTCACGTGCTTGTTTTTGCCGGTGGTGGTAGGTATGGTTATGCTACGTGGAGGAGGATGGTGCTTCTGGCGTTGCTGGCTGAGTTGTTGGGTAAGGCTGTGGTTTTTTGGACCGTGGGTGTCTATCCGTATGATTGGCGGGGCTTCCCCGTCATATCCAGGGAGCCAATGCCCTTTAGGGGATTGACGGGATTATTGATTAGGTTAGTTATCTCTAGGGCTTCCTACGTTAGTGTTAGGGATAGGTATTCCTATGGGGTTTTGAGGATGACTGGTGTAAATAGGCGCGTAGTTATTGAGGATGATTTAGCATTTAGAATGAAGCCGCCGGATCCAGGTGAGTGTGCATCGTTGGCTGTTAAGTATGGTATTGCTGGGGGTAGGGTTCTTGGGATTAACCTTAGGACTCTCGACTATGAGACTAATAGGAGGGTTGTGGATTACGTAGTTAGGTTGGTGCGGGAGTTTATGGGTAGGGGTTTTGATAGAGTAGTTTTTGTGCCCTTTGGTTTTGGTAGTTTTGAGGGTAGGTTTTTCGATGATGACTTAATAATTGCTAATGTGCTCAAGAAGTACGTACCAAATCTCGTGGTGATTAATGAGGAGTTAAACCCAAGGACAATACTTTGTTTGTTTAATTATTTCGATTATTTAATAGTCATGAGGCATCACGCAATAATTTTTGCCTTACTCGCAAACAAGCCTATGACGGCGCTTGTTTATGATACTAAAAGTCTCGAATTGTTAAGGGCGAGTAATAAAAGTAATAATGTTAACGTGATACTGATACGCGAGTTTATATGACTAGGTATTTACGTGTTGGTTTAAGGTCTAAGGAGTTATTCCGTAATTGGTTTAGTGCGGGCTTGATGTACCTGCTTTATAGGTTGGGGCTTATTAATAATCGTGTAGTTAAGGTTATTCTTAAGGATGGTTGTGAGGCTTTTACAGAGCTTGATAGGTATACACATCTTCGATGAGGAGGTGGAGAGTCTTCTAGAGAACATGAGGTCGGCATTGAAGAGGGACTAACTCCTCACCTTAACCCAACATCAGCTACGCCAAAAACCCCTTTTAAACCAGCTAGCTAGCTAATTGATGAGTTGGGGCAACTGGTTCACTAGGCTTTTTGGGAGGAAGAGGGAGCCCTACGTGTCGCCTTTTTGGTCTGGTGCCCTTGGTCCTAGGCAGCGGCAAGATGAGGATGTGCATTACGTTGAGTCTGTTGAGTGTTTTGGTGACTTGGGTGAGGACTTGTTTGGGGTTATGGTTGATAATGAGAGTGATGTGATTGTCTACGGCGCCAAGGGTGAGGGTAAGACCAAGCTTGTGCACAACGCATTGAGGAGGGTTCCAAGGGACTTCACCGTCGTTGTCCCTGACACTACCGGTAGGTATGCTGGCTATGTTGATTACCACTCGCCATACCCGATAAACGTTGTTGAGCTCAACTCCGAGTCCCTCCCGGCAGTGCTTGAGGAGGCGTATGCGGTGGCTGGGATGCCGGGCGTCATCTCGCCAACAATGGCCCAGAACCTAGACACACTAGTCTCCTGGCTCCTCGGGCTTCAACCTCCCCAGGGCTTGGATGTCTCGAAGTACCCAAGGACGCTGAGCGGCTTAATAAGCCTCGCCGAGGCTTCGGTGAGTGAGGGAGTATTCCAAGGCAGCCTCGTTGAGTCTGTCATGGCTTTGGTTAGGAGGCTTAAGTTTGTTAGGCATTGGTTGGTTGATTACGAGACGCACCCGATAATCAAGAGGCTACTCAATGGTGAGTTGAGGGGCAAGAGCGTTGGTATTGACTTGAGCATCCTCAAGCGTGGTATTAGGATGTGGTTCTACACAATAGCCCTACTGAACGCGATACTTGACTCCAACCTCACAAACGTGATAGTAGTAATCGACGAGGCTCACCTATTTTTGAGGAGCCAGTTGTCCGTGCTAAACGACCTGATGAGGGTTGGTAGGAACTACAACATATACTTCGTCCTAATAAGCCAGGCACCCCAACACTTCCCACCCGACGTTTGGAGTGAGGACAAAATCTTCATAGAGTTCCCAATACCCTTCATAAGCTTCATGGACGTCCTCAGGAGGAGACCCAGTTACAAGTACGCGTTGGGTGAGGAGGATGTGCCCGGAATAAGGACTAGGGGTGAGCTTGAGGAGCATTGGCGTGATATCCACACGGCTATGGCTATAATAAAGCCGACGACGCCAAAGATGAAGGAGTGCCTAGGAGCCGGCATGACGATGATGCCAGTGAAGGTTGACGTGGAGGTGCAGCCAAAGCCGAATGCGGTGACGCTTAGGAGGTGCGTTGAGTCCGTTGCCCCTGGTAGGGTTGATGATGTGGTTAGGGTTATTGAGAGGCAGGGGTTCAGCTATGCCCAGTTCGCCAACGAGGCGAGGGCTGTATGGGAGTGCATAGGGGCTTGATTACGCTATACCCAAGGGACGTAGGGAGCTTTTACTTAGTTGGCTTGGAGGCTAAAGTGCCCCTTGGCGTGTTCGATGTCGAGGTTGATGGGCAAGGCGATAATGAGTTCGTTGTTAGAGCCAAAGCCATTGAGTGGGGTTACTCAAGGCTCTCGGCCCTTAGGGAGTTTTTGGCCGAGGAGAACTCTAGGGTGGTTGGGACTCGCGTGTTGACTGCGTTTCCGGCTGGGCTTGGTCACTCGCTTTTCTTCATACTGAGGAGGCTCGGCTTCGATAGGAGGTGGTTCAGGGTCGTTAACGCAGACCCAACAACCGTGCCTTTAAAAGCCAGCAATGATTTAGATATCCTTAGGAACATTGCCTATTTGCACGCCATACACAAACTAATCGTTATCGACAGACTCAAGAAGCCGCTGTGGGTTAAGCACAAGACGGCGACGCCGATCATGCACGCAATACTAATGAAGAGCAATTACAACCACAACGAACACCTAATAACACAGCACGTATCAAGGCAAATAATAGAGAAACTACCAAAAATAACACTGACATGAAGACCACCAATGGTTAGGTATATCGCCATAGGCACTACGGCAACGGTCCTAACCCTCGGTATAACGAGCAGCGCCGCTAAGTAGGGCACCAATGCGCCTAGGGCTTTGCCCATCACAATGGCAAGCTTAATGAGGAGTAGAACCTCGGTTAGTATTGATATGAAATTAACAATGTAGTGGATGACGGCGGAAATAAGCAGCTCAATCACGTCCACGGCAATGGCTATAGGGCTTAAATTAACGTCTGCGAACACCCCAACCACAGCCTCAATTATGGGCAAGCCTATGTTCGTAGCCATGGAGATCAAGAAATCAGCCAGTGACATGGCATTAAGCATGCCGTAGTAAATATGCAGCATGTCTGTAACCCTGGCAATCGCCGTGCCGGGTGATGATAGGTAACTGGGGATTAAACCGAAGAATTTCGTAACCACAGCAAGGGCTAGCATGTACCAAACCGCATCAGAAGCATCTATGTGGAACTCACGATCCCTGATTAAACCCATTAAAACCCTAATCAATAGGATGCCCGTTATTGCGGTAACCACGAGGGCGAGCCCGATCATTGTCATCACGATAGGGCCGACCTTATGGCGTAGATTGTTGCGAACAATATGGCGTAGAGTATAATTACTATTACGTTTGC
>Ga0080005_135098_pt1 | contig 68463 bp, 65 predicted proteins | sample JossMetagenome_2_FD_69208 | JGI IMG/M metagenome (GOLD analysis project Ga0080005, IMG submission 69208) | Hot spring sediment microbial communities from Joseph's Coat, Yellowstone National Park, USA - JC3_ASED (SPADES assembly) (version 2) | ecosystem: Environmental > Aquatic > Thermal springs >...
TTACAACAGGTTGCTTAATTTACAATATAAAAACTGTATCTGTAGCGAGGACAATCGCTCAGTCCTCGCTTTGCTCGGCAGGACAGATGGAGCGTGTGTTCTCGAGGGGAGCGAGGGGTCTTCCTGCAAATTTTTTAACCTCTTTCGGACCCTTTGAATTTTCTAAAAAAAATTGTATATTCATAAATTCAACCTAAAAGCAATGTAGGAGGTAGCGCTAAAATGGCCTCTCCCCAGTTTTCAAGCTTTTATCCAGACTTTTTTGTCCAGAGGATTTGGGAAAGGTGTATAAAGTGTAAGCGCTGTGTCAAGGAATGCAGTTATGGAGTTCATGTTTGGGACGAAAAGAAAAAAACTTTGCTTACCGATGATTCAAAGTGCGTAGGTTGCCATCGTTGTGAAGCAATGTGTCCCACCAAGGCTTTGGTTATAAGACGCCATCCCTCAGACTTTAGAGAACACGCCCTCTGGACCCCCTGGCATATAAAAAACATCTACAAACAGGCAGACCAAGGAGGGGTTCTCCTTACTTCTACAGGCTGTGCTCAGCCCTACAAAAACTACTTTGACCATCTTGTGCTTGACGCCTGTCAAGTAACAAACCCTCCAATCGACCCCTTGCGTGAGCCAATGGAACTTAGAACCTTCATCGGTCCAAAGCCAGAAAGTCTTGAAATAGAAAGGGTAAACGGAAAGTTTCGCCTAAAGAAGAGGCTTCCCCCTTTGATTCAGCTTGAGGTGCCTATAATGTTTGCCGCGATGTCCTACGGTGCGATAAGCTTGCATGTTCACCAAGGATTGGCTCGGGCAGCAAGGGACCTTGGCACTTTATACAACACGGGTGAAGGGGGATTGCATGCCTCTCTCTATGAATACGGCTCGAACACCATAGTTCAGTGTGCTTCCGGGAGATTTGGTTTGCATGTTGATTATTTAAAGGCCGGAGTGGCGATTGAAATAAAGATCGGGCAAGGGGCAAAGCCTGGTATTGGTGGTCATCTTCCAGGTGAAAAAGTAACTGAGGAGATTTCAAAAACGAGGATGATCCCGGTTGGGTCTGATGCTATATCCCCTGCACCGCACCATGACATTTATTCCATAGAGGACCTCCGCGGGCTTATCTTTGCTTTAAAAGAGGCTACAGAATATAAGAAGCTTGTTTTTGTTAAGATTGCTGCTGTCCATAATGTTGCAGCTATTGCATCAGGGATTGTCAGGGCTGGAGCCGATGCGGTGGTTATTGACGGTTTAAGGGGTGGAACTGGAGCTGCGCCAACCATGTTTAGAGACTACATCGGCATACCCATTGAGCTTGCTATCTCAGCCGTTGATAAAAGACTTAGGGAAGAGGGCATAAGACACCGGGCAAGCATCATCGCCTCCGGCGGAATAAGAAACAGCGCTGATGTGGTCAAGGCTATAGCTTTAGGGGCTGATGCCGTCTACATTGGAACAGCTGCCCTTATCGCCGTTGGCTGCACCATGTGCCAGCGTTGCTACACAGGAAAATGTCCCTGGGGCATTGCCACCAACGACCCCGAGCTAATGAAGCGCCTTTCGCCTGATATGGTGCATGAAAAAGTCTACAATCTTGTTAAAGGCTGGGCTCTTGAGATTAAGGAGATGCTCGGCGCCATGGGTATAAACTCCATCGAAAGTTTGAAAGGAAACAGAGACAAACTAAGGGCTGTAGGTTTAACTGAAAAGGAAATGGAAATCTTAGAAGTTAAACATGCGGGGGAGTAAGCTATGTGGCTTCTTAAAGAAAAGATAAAGGAAATGTCAGGATGCGGTATAGCTGGAATTATAAATGTAAAGGGCGAGCTAATACCAGGTGACCTCATTATTAAATCCATCTGCTGCCAGTATGAAAGAGGAAACGGGCTTGGAGCTGGCTTTGCGGCCTACGGAATCTATCCTGAGCACAAGGATTACTATGCCCTTCATGTAATGGCTCAAGATAAGACTGCCTTAGAGAAGGTAGAGGAGATTTTAGCCCATAAGACCTTCGTTAATTACAAGGAGCCAATCCCCACCAAAAAGGTAAAGACTATCAAAAATGCACCACTTTTTAAAAGGTATTTTGTGAAGCCGAAGTTTGATGAAGAATACCAGATGGTCTGCGGCGAGGATGAAGAGGATAATTACATCGTCTCTCTGGTGATGGATATCAACGAGAAGGTCGAGGGAGCTTACATCATTTCTTCCGGTAAAAACATGGGAGTGTTTAAAGGGGTTGGTTTTCCTGATGAGATAGCCGAGTTTTTTAGGATAGATGAGTATAAAGCCTTTATCTGGACGGCGCATAATCGTTTTCCGACAAACACCCCAGGTTGGTGGGGTGGAGCCCATCCCTTTACCATACTTGATTGGTCGATCGTTCATAACGGCGAGATTTCAAGCTACGGGACAAACAAGCGTTATCTTGAGCTTTTTGGCTACAAATGCACACTTCTTACGGATACTGAAGTTGTAGCCTATCTCTTAGACTTATTGATCCGAAGGCATGGTCTTCCCCTTCAGCTTGCCTGTAAAGCCCTTGCTCCCCCTTTCTGGATGGAGATAGACGAGATGAAGGAGGAAGAGAGAGAGCTTTATACCGCCATTCGGGTAGTCTATGGGAGCGCAGTTTTAAACGGTCCTTTTGCCATACTTTTTGCCTATAACGGCGGGCTTGTAGGTTTAAACGACAGGGTTAAGCTTCGTCCTTTGGTTTGTGCGAAAAAAGGAGATTTTTACTACATGGCAAGCGAGGAGGCTGCTATCCGCGCCATCTGCCCTGACCCAGAAAAGGTTTGGGCACCCAAGGCTGGGGAGCCAGTGATCGTAGAGCTTGAAAAGGGAGTTATACCTAATCAAAGAAGCTACCTTGAAGGAAGACCTAAGGAGGTTGAAGAGGATGCCCTTCGAATTAAATGCCAGTATGCACCATTACAGTCAAGTTAATAACCTCATTCGCGAAGCAATAGCTAAGGGTGAAAAGGAGTTCATTTTAACTGGTGTAAACGGACATAGATACCTTTTTGCCGGGGTATCCGCGGAAGTGAGAGCTAAAATTTATGGCACGCCCGGTCTTGACCTTGGTTGCTTCATGAGAGGACCGAGGCTTGAAGTCTTTGGAAATGTTCAAGACGGCGCAGGAAACACCATGGATGAAGGGAAGATCGTGGTTCATGGCATGGGAGGAGATGTTATTGGTTATGCCATGAGAGGCGGAAAGATTCACATTTACGGTGATGTAGGCTACAGGGTTGGCATTCACATGAAATCCTATCAGGATAAGGTGCCTGTGATAATCATCGGTGGTAAAGCCGGAGATTTTCTTGGGGAATACATGGCAGGTGGGGTGATTATCCTTCTTGGGATGAACACTATATACCCTGAAAGACCTATCGCCGGCATTTATCTCGGGACAGGTATGCACGGTGGAAAGATCTATGTTAGGGGCAAGGTTAAGGAGAGCTACCTTGGTTTAGGGCTAAAACCCTATCCTCTTGATGGAGACGATGAAAAGGAGCTTGAGCGCTTGCTAAAAGAATACTGCGACGATTTTCAGATGGACTTAAGCGAGGTATTAAAGGAAGATTTCGTGAAGATCATCCCCTATACGCACAGACCTTATGGGAAGATTTACGCCTATTAGTTATCAGCGATTGCTCAATAGTTTCAACATGTTTTAGAAAAAGCGTAAGGTGTGTCCGGGCGATCGGCTGCTCGCCCATTACAAACTATATTCCTTCCCTCTCTTGACTTGTTTACAGGATTAAATTAATTTATATAACAAAACTAAAACTTTTACCTTATAGAGGGGTGGTGTTATGATAAACACTGTGAAGACCTTTGTTTTTCTTGCTCTGCTTACCGTTCTTTTTATCTTTTTTGGGAGCTTAGTGGGGGGAAAGACTGGAGCAACGATAGCTTTGGTCCTTGCTAGTATCATGAATTTCATAGCCTACTTCTTTTCTGATAAGATCGTGCTTGCAATGAGCGGGGCTGTCCCGGTTTCCAGGGAGGAAGACCCGGAGCTTCATGCTATCGTTGAAGAGGTAGCAAGGGCAGCAGGCATCCCCAAACCTCAGGTATACATGATACCCGTTGAGGTTCCAAACGCCTTTGCCACTGGAAGAAACCCAGAAAATGGCGTCGTTGCGGTAACCGCTGGTATTAGGAGGCTACTCACCAGAGAAGAGCTAAAGGGTGTTATCGCCCATGAGATAGCCCATATCAAAAATAGGGATGTGCTGATCTCTACCGTTGCCGCAACCATCGTCGGAGCCATAAGCTACCTTGCTCAAATGGCTCAATGGGGCTTGTTTTTTGGGGGCTTTGGGCATAGCGATGAAGACCGGGACTCCTTTAATCCTTTAGCCCTTATAGGATTGGTTGTAGGGATAATTCTTATACCTCTTGCCGCAACCCTTATTCAGCTTGCCATAAGCAGGAGCAGAGAGTTTATGGCTGATGAAACTGGAGCAAAGATCATCAGGAACCCCTTAGCCCTAGCCTCAGCTTTAGAAAAGCTTGAAGCTTGGAATAGAGCTTATCCCATGGATGTAAATCCTGCTCACGCTCAGATGTATATTGTTAATCCCCTTTCTGGAAAGAGCTTACTTAAACTTTTCTCCACCCATCCGCCCATTGAAGAGAGGGTAGCAAGGCTTCGTGCCTTGGCAGCTGAGCTTGGCGGAAGAAGGTTTTAAAAGGAAAGGAAATCCTTCTTGAATGATACGCTCAAAGCTTTCCTCTTTTTTACACTAAAATATTTAAAACCCTTTAAGCAAAGCTTCTTTTTAGGTCTTTTTTTTGCCCTTCTTGCTTCTTTATTTACAGGACTTGGGACTTCAGCCATAAAGCCTGCCTTCAACATCATCTTTGTTCAGGGAAGGCATGAATACTTTTGGCTAATTCCGATTGGGCTAGTCCTCCTTTTTGGGTTTATCGGGGTTTCTTCCCTTCTTCAGGCTTACTACATGAAGATAACGACAACGGGCATGGTAAATCTTATAAGGCTAACGCTTTTCCAAAAGTGCTTGAACCTTCCCTATGAGCTCTTAGCAAAAGAGAGGACAGGGCAGACGGTGTCTCGAGTGATCAACGACACCGCTCAGATTGAGCCAGTCCTTGCGGAAAGCTTCCAGGTCTTAATCAAAGAGGGGTTGACAGTTTTTGTTCTGATAGGGGTTGCCTTCTACATGAGGTTTGACCTAACCCTTCTTGTTCTCATAACCCTTCCCATCATTGTCTACACGAGTAAGCACCTTGGAGCAAAGACCCGTCTTGCAAGAAGGCAAACCCAACTTGCAACGGGCGAGCTAACCCATCGTCTGACCGAAGCCTTAAGAGGAATAAAGGAGCTAAAGCTTTTCCCCTCGCAAGAACTCGTTTTTAACCTCTTTGAGAAGGAGTTAAAGCGTGCCTTTCGGTATGCGGTAAAGATCACAAAATACCGCGAAGCCTCAAAAAGCATCGTAGATGTTATGAACGGAATCGGTGGAGCCTTGGTCATCTCCTACGGTGGCTATCTCATCATCAAAGGAAGCCTTGACCCAGGGTCCTTTCTTTCTGTGCTTACGGCAATCCTCCTTGTTTACAATCCAGTTCGGAAGCTTGCCAGAGCCTACACCGGCTTAAAGGAAGCTCAAGGTGCTTGGTCAAGAATAGATGAGGTTTTAAGCCTTCCTGAAGAAAAAGCTGAAGGAAAAAGTCCGTCGCCTCCTCAAAGGAGCTTTGAACTAAGGAATGTTTCTTTTAGGTATGATGAATCGCTTCCCTTTGCTCTTTGCGAGGTTTCAACAGACATACCAGCAAGAAAGATGGTTGCTCTTGTTGGTCCAAGTGGCTCAGGCAAAACCACCCTCATCCATCTTCTTTTACGGTTTTATCAGCCAACCTCCGGGGAAATTTTTTTAGATGGCGAGCGCATTAACAACTTTAATCTTAGGGAATACAGAAACCTCTTCGGAGTAGTGCTTCAAGAACCTTTTCTTTTTAACCTTAGCATTTTAGATAATCTTCTTTTAGCTAAGCCTACAGCAACCTTTGAAGAGGTTGTTTCTGCCTGCGAGCTTGCAAGGGCGCATGAGTTCATCCTAAAGCTTCCTAAAGGTTATCATACTGTACTTGGAGAGGAAGGGATAAACCTTTCTGGAGGAGAGAGGCAACGGCTGGCCTTGGCGAGGATATTCTTGCGTAAGCCCCCTATCATCATTCTTGATGAGGCAACAAGTCAGCTTGATGCCTTAACGGAAGTAGCGATAGAATCTGCCCTTGAAAGGCTAAGGGGTGAGGCAACGATCATAGTCATCGCCCATAGGCTATCAACGGTTGTCAAGGCAGATAAGATCATCCTACTTGATAGGGGAAGGGTCGTAGCTGAGGGAACGCATGATGAGCTCTTAAAGGCAGAAAAGCTTTATCAGAACCTTTATCAAAGCTTTATAAGGCAAGAGGTATGATCACCGCTATTTTAGCCTGTGGTGGAAAAGGGGAACGTTTCGGAGGGGATTTGCCCAAACAGTTTCTTCCTTTGGCTGGCCTTCCAATCTACCTTCATTCGCTTTTTCTTTTTGAAAAGCATCCAAAGATTGATAAAATCGTCATCGTTTGCCCTAAGGATTATGTAGAAAGGGTTGAGGAAGAGGTAAAAGAACATACTCTAACCAAGGTTTTTTCCATTGTTCACGGTGGGGGAACACGGCAAGAGTCGGTTTTCAACGGGGTTAAGGCTTCTCCGGTTGAAACCCAATACTTTTTAGTTCACGATGCCGTGAGACCATGCCTTAGCCAAAGTTTACTTGACCGGGTAATAGAGAGGATGCTTGAGAAAGGAGCGGTCATACCTGTTATACCTTGTTCTGATGCCTTAGTTAGGGTAGAGGAAGAGAAAGTGGTTACCCCCGTTGACAGGACCTCTCTTTATTTAGTCCAAACCCCTCAGGGGATAAAGGCAGAATATTTGAGAGCTTGTCTTGAGAGGGCAGAGAAAGAAGGAAAGGTTTTCCCTGATGAGGGGAGCCTACTACATTTTTATGGCTATGAAGTCTTTACAGTTCTTGGCGAGATAACAAACTTAAAGGTCACCTATCCTCAAGATTTTGAGCTTGCAGAAATCCTTATCAATAGTAAAATGAAGGGCATAATTCTTTGACCTACCATGGATCTAAGACTTCTCACTATTCCAACAGAAAAACCAGAAGAGTTCTTATCTTTTTGTAAAAAGGACCTTGGTTTAAGCTCAAACTCTGCTTTTAAGCTTTATTATTTAAGTTTTTTTGTGGTTTCGCTTGCCGATACTCCCATATTCAAATTTCTTGAAAGGCTTCCAGCAAACGCAAAGTTTGATGAGCTAAAAAAGAACAACTACCTTATCTCCATGCCTGTAAGCACCATAAGAAGCCTTTTTCTAGAGCATCTTGACCTTAAATTTACGAAAAACCTTTACCTCTATCTTCAAGAGGTTTTACCTCCCGAGTTTTTTAAGGGTTGCGAGCCAAAGCACGCTGTTATCTCCTCGCAGGATATCAAGGTTCGCTTGCTTACCGACCTTGAAAAAAAGGAGCTCTCTCCCCCTATAAAAGTTAAGCACCTACACTTTATCTTTGATCTAACTGGAACCTGCGAAGAGATAATAAAGATTTTACCAAACCTAAGCCTTTATGTCTTGAAAAAGAGGCAAAATCTTTATCAGGCCTTCTTTTCCCTTTCTATTGCGGAGTTTATAGTGCTTTCAAACACTTTAAGCGAGGTTAAAGGTCTTTCGGAAAAAGTAGAAAGAGTCCTTCAGGAGCTTAAGAGTTTAGTTCCAGATTGCTTTGGCTAAACTATGTATAAAAGGGGGTAAGCATGGGGCTTAATCTTACGCAGAAAATCATCTCTCAACACCTTGTCTCTGGAAAGATGATCCCAGGGGAGGAGATAGCCATACGGATTGACCAGACTCTTACTCAGGATGCTACGGGAACGATGGCTTACCTTGAGTTTGAAAGCATTGGGTTAGACCGAGTAAAGACCGAGCTTTCTGTCTCCTATGTAGACCACAACCTTTTGCAGACGGATTTTAAGAACGCAGACGACCATCTGTTTCTTCAGACGATCGCCATGCGTTATGGTATCTGGTTTTCAAAGCCTGGTAATGGTATCTGCCATCAGGTGCATCTTGAACGGTTTGCCGTCCCTGGGAAAACCCTTCTTGGGTCAGACAGCCACACGCCAACCGCTGGCGGATGCGCAATGCTTGCCATCGGTGCCGGAGGGCTTGATGTAGCCTTAGCCATGGCTGGGCGCCCCTTTTATCTAAAGATGCCCAAAGTCGTGGGCGTCCATCTTAAAGGTAGGCTTAGACCCTGGGTCTCGGCAAGAGATGTAGCTTTGTATCTTCTTTCTAAGCTTACGGTAAAGGGAGGGCTTGGCAAAGTTTTGGAGTATTTTGGCGAAGGGGTAAAGACGCTTACCGTGCCAGAGAGGGCAACCATCTGCAACCTTGGCACCGAGATGGGGGCAACATCAAGCATCTTCCCCTCAGATGAGCAAACCTACGCTTGGCTTAAGGCTCAGGGAAGGGAAAAAGACTTTGTCCAGCTTTCCCCAGACCCGGATTGCACCTACGATGAGATCATTGAGGTTGACCTTGATAAGCTTGAGCCCCTTCTTGCTTGCCCATCCTCTCCGGATAATGTTAAGCCTGTGTATGAAGAGGCAGGAAAGCCTGTTTTTCAGGTCATCGTTGGCTCCTGCGCAAACTCCTCTTTAAAGGACCTTCTCCTTGTAGCCAAAGTCCTTGAAAAGCATCGCGTGCATCCTATGGTTTCTTTTGAGATAAACCCTGGTTCTCTTCAGGTTTTAGAAAACCTTGTCCATCTCTCTGGTATGAAATCCCTTCTTCATGGAGGGGTAAGGATCCATCAGCCAGGCTGTTTAGGCTGTATCGGTATGGGTCAGGCCCCACCAACAAACAGCATCTCTCTTAGGACTTTTACTCGGAACTTTCCCGGAAGGTCGGGGACAAGCCCAGATTTTGTGTACCTTGTTTCCCCTGAGGTTGCGGTGGCAAGCGCGGTAAAGGGCGTGATAACCGACCCAAGAGACCTTGGAGATTACCCAGAGGTAAGCTTGCCAGAGAGGTTTATCATAAACGATTCTCTTCTTATCCCTCCCATGCCAGAAGACGAGGCAAAAAAGGTTGAAATAATCCGCGGACCAAACATTACCCCCCTTCCAGCCTTTGACCCCTTGCCAGAAACCTTAGAAGGCGTAGTTCTTCTTAAGGTGGGTGATAACATCACGACTGACCACATCATGCCTGCTGGGGCTCAGATCTTGCCTTTGAGGAGCAACCTTCCAGCCATCAGTAAGTTTGTTTATAAAAATGTTGATGCTGAGTTTGCCGAGCACGCTTTGAAGCTAAAAGAAAAGGGTAGGGCAGTCATGGTTGTCGGGGGCGAAAACTACGGGCAGGGGTCAAGTAGGGAGCATGCTGCCCTTGCTCCAAGGTATCTGGGAGTAAGAGTTAAGCTTGCTAAGTCCTTTGCCAGAATCCACCGGGCAAACCTTATAAACTTTGGCATTCTACCCCTTGTATTTGCAAACCCTGAGGATTTTGACAAGATTGAAAAGGGAGATGAGTTCATAATTCAAGGGATTAGAGGCACCCTTGAGAAAGGGGAGAGTATCGTTAAGATTGAGATAAAAGGCAAGGGTAAGGTTTTGGCAAAGCTTGAGCTTTCACCCAGGGAGAGGAAGAGCATCCTTGCCGGAAGTCTGCTAAATTTAGCAAGGATTGAGGGATGATGTTTTACCTTTTTTTGTTTATGGTCCTTTTTATCGTCTCTGCTGAAACCTCTTCTTGCTCTTTCAAGGAGGGGAACGCTACCTGTGCCCCAAGGCTAAACGATGAAGTCAGACCTTATCTTTTAAACCTTAAAGAAAAGATAAAGCAGGATTTAAAGGGTAAGGTGCCAGAGGATTTTGTGGAGAAGGTTCTTTGTTCTGAGGAGGTTGAGTTTAAGCCCGAGCTTATGGTAAAGAGCTTAACCTGGAAGGAAGCAAAGCTTCCCTACCACCAGTTCTTGGAGCCTGAAAGGGTTGAGCGGGCTTTTAGGTTTCTGTGTAGATACTACAATTTGCTTTCGGAAATCGAAAGGAAGTTTGATGTTGACAAGGAAGTCATCGTCAGCATCCTTCTTGTCGAGACTGACCTTGGAAGAAAGACGGGTAAACACTCAGTGCTAAACACTTACTTAAGCCTTGCCTTGACCGGGAATGAGACGCTTTTTCAGCGCTATCTTCCTCAAAACGGCGAGGTTGATTTGAACAACGAAAGCACAAAGCAAAGATACCAAAGAAGGGCAACCTGGGCCTACGGTGAACTACTTTATACTCTTGAATACATATACCGCTACAATGTACCTCCTTTTGAATTGAAAGGCTCTATTTTTGGAGCCTTTGGTTATCCTCAGTTTGTTCCCCAGAGTGTTTTCCTCTACGGGTATGACTGGGATGGCGACGGTAAGGTGAACCTTTTTGATTATCCCGATGCTTTAGCAAGCATAGCTAACTACTTAGCTAAAGAAGGATATAAGCGCTCGCTAACACGGGAGAATAAATTTAAAGTCATCATGAAGTATAACAAGAGCGAACCCTATGCAAATACGGTGCTTGAGCTTAGCGAAGCAATAAAGGGAAGATTAGTAGAACAAAAAGAGGGCTCATCCTGCGGAATAGAAGGTGAATAAAGAGGAATTAGCCCGAAGGATTAAAACCCTAAAAGAGCTCATAAGCAAAGAACCATCCCCATCCTTTCTCATCCTAAACCCTATCAATCTCTTCTACTTTACTGGAGCCTTCTTTCGGGGAGCTTTACTCATAAGCGATGAAGGCTTAAAAGTTTTTATCAAAAGACCAGCTAATGTTTTGCCTAATCTTTCCGGTGTTCAAGTCATTCAGCTTAAAAGCTTGAAGGATTTGCTAAGCCATCTCAACAAAGTAAAGGTTTATGTTGACCTAAATTTCCTTCCCTTTTCTGAGGCTCAGAGGTTGCTTAAGGTCCTTTCAGGGTATGAGGTTCTCGATGGTAGTGGATTTATCTGGGAGGTCCGATGTATAAAAAGCGAGTTTGAAGTTTCCTGCTTGAAGAGGGCATCAAGGATGCTGAGCGAGGCTATAAGGGAGTGGCTTCCTCTTCTTAAGCCCGGTATGCAAGAGATAGTTGCCTCAGCCCTTTTAGAAGAAAAGCTCCGTATGAAGGGGCATCCAGGCTACACCCGTTCAACGCTTGGCTTTGAGCTAACCTTTGGCTATCTCATCTCCGGAAGTGAAGGTCTATATGCCACGCCTTTTTATACTGGTGAAGGGGGAAGAGGAGTAGAGGGCTTCCCAGGGGGTGCAAGCTTTAAAGAGATAAAGGAGGGGGAGGCGGTACTTTTTGATTTTTCTGGGTTTTCCCAGGGTTATTATGTTGACCAATCCCGGATGGCAAGCTTTGGAAAAGTAAAAAGAGCAAGGGACTTTTACCGAGCAAGCCTTCAAGTGCTGAAAACCCTCGAAGAAAAAGTAAGGCCGGGTATGCTTGCCGAGGAGGTTTGGTATATTGCGGTTTCCGTGGTTGAGAAATTTGGTTTGAGAGAGTATTTTATGCATCATGGGGAGCCGATGAAGTTTGTCGGTCATGGAGTAGGTCTTCAGATTGATGAGCCGCCTGCTTTAGCGGAGGGGCAAAAAACTCCTCTTAGAGCTGGGATGGTTTTAGCCATTGAGCCTAAGTTTCATGTCCCAGAGCTTGGGGTCGTAGGGCTTGAAGACACCTTTTATCTAACCCCTAAGGGCTTAAAAAGGATAACCACCTTCTCCCGAGAATGGATATTTTTAAAATCTTCTTAATAATCCAATAAGGAGAAGCCCATGTCCAAGAAAAAAAGGCTTCATACCAAGTTTATTTTTATAACCGGAGGGGTTTTGTCCTCCCTTGGGAAGGGGCTTGCCGCAAGCGCAATAGGAGCTTTGCTTGAGGCTCGAGGCTTAAAGGTAACCTTCCAGAAGCTTGACCCCTACATCAACGTAGACCCAGGGACGATGAACCCCTTCCAACACGGAGAAGTCTATGTGACCGAGGATGGAGCTGAAACAGACCTTGACCTTGGACACTATGAGAGGTTTACCTCAGCCCAGATGTCCGCAAAAAACAACTACACCTCGGGTAAGATTTACTACTCTGTCATAACTAAAGAAAGGAAGGGGGTCTATCTTGGGGGCACCGTCCAGATAATTCCCCATGTTACCGACGAGATAAAATCGGTCATCCTTGAGCTTGCGGAATCAAACATCGATGTGGCTATCGTTGAGATCGGAGGCACAGTTGGAGACATAGAGAGCCTTCCTTTTCTTGAGGCTATAAGGCAGCTTGGGCTTGAGCTTGGTAAACAAAACGCCCTTTTCATCCATGTAACCTATGTTCCCTACATCAAAACGGCAGGCGAGCTTAAAACCAAGCCCACCCAGCATAGCGTCAAAGAGCTTCGAGCCATCGGAATTCAACCCGACATAATCCTCTGCCGAACCGATAGGTTTTTACCTTTAGACATAAAGAAGAAGATCGCCCTCTTCTGCAATGTCGATGTTGAGGATGTGATCACCGCAAAGGATGTGGACTGTATTTATGAAATACCCCTTGTCTTTCATCAGGAAGGGCTCGATGAGAGGATCGTAGAAAAGCTAAACATTTGGACAAGGGAGCCAGACCTTAGCCCTTGGCAGGAGGTTGTGAGAAAATTCTCCAATCCAAAAGATACAGTGAAGGTCGCCATCGTTGGCAAGTATGTAGACCTTAAGGATTCTTACAAGTCCCTGCATGAGGCTTTGGTTCATGGTGGTCTTGCTAACGACCTTCGGGTTGAGCTAAAGTATGTCCGCTCCGATGAATTAAGCGAGGTCAATGTTGAAGAGATGCTTGGCGATGCCGACGGAATCCTTGTTCCTGGTGGTTTTGGTTCAAGGGGGATTGAGGGGAAAATTCTTGCCATAAACTACGCAAGGACAAAGAAGGTCCCCTTCTTTGGCATCTGCCTTGGGATGCAGCTATCCGTTGTAGAATTTGCAAGAAATGTCCTTGGTTGGAAGGAGGCAAACTCAACGGAGTTTGACCCCGAAACTCCCTATCCTGTCATCTATCTGATGAAGGAGTGGTATGACTATCGAAAGGGAAGGGTAGAAAGGAGGGATGAGGGCTGCGACCTTGGGGGCACGATGCGCCTTGGTGCCTATCCTTGCGTCCTAAAGCCTGGCTCCATCTGCCACAAAGCTTACGGAGTTGATATGATTTTTGAGCGGCACCGCCATAGGTATGAATTAAACAACGCCTACAGGTCGGCTTTAGAGGAAGCAGGCTTAAAGGTGGTTGGGACCTCACCCAACGGTGAGCTTGTGGAGGTCGTTGAGCTTGAGGACCATCCTTGGTTCGTTGGCGTTCAATTCCATCCGGAGTTTAAGTCAAAGCCTTTAGCTCCCCATCCTCTTTTTGTTGATTTTATAAGGGCAAGCTATGAAAACAAGCTTAGGAGATTGAGCTAATGGTAGACCTTCATACCCATTCAACCGCATCAGACGGAACTTTTAGCCCAAGAGAGCTTGTCTACCTTGCCAAAAAAGTAGGGCTTAAAGCTCTTGCCTTGACAGACCATGACACGATTGACGGCTTATCTCAAGCCTACCAAACGGCAAAGGAAGAGGGCCTTCCTTTTCTCTGCGGTGTTGAGATAAGCGTAAAATTTGATGGACCAGGGCATTTTCATCTCCTTGGCTACTTTCTTGAACCCCCAGAGGAGCTGAAAGAAGTCCTGGATAAGCTTAAAGCCGCTCGGGCAGAAAGAAATAAAAAGATGGTGGAAAAGCTAAGGGAGCTCGGGATAGACATCACCATTGAGGAGCTTAAGAGCATAGCTTCAGGCGAGATTGGAAGACCACACTTTGCCTATCTTCTGGTCAAGAAAGGTTATGTAAAGTCGATAGAAGAAGCCTTTGAGAGGTATTTAAAAAAAGGGGCTCAAGCCTACTATCCAAAGGCTCTTTTAACCGAGGAAGAGGCTATATCCGCCATCAAAAAAGCCAAGGGTGTTCCTGTGCTTGCTCATCCAATCACGCTAAAGCTTTCCGACGAGGCTTTAAAGTCCTACTTGATAAGGCTAAAAGAGCTTGGTTTGATGGGAGTTGAGGTTTACTATTCTGAGCATACCAAGGAGTATACTAAGTTCCTTGAAAGGCTTGCCGATGAACTTTCTCTTATAAAGACTGGTGGTAGCGATTTTCACGGTCAAAATAAGCCTGATATCAAACTTGGTCTTGGCTTTGGCAACCTCAGGGTCCCGGATGAATGCTTCTATGAATTAAAGAATGCTATTGCTCGCTAAGAAAACGGACTTGACATTTGCAAAAAAATTCCGTATTTTAAATTTATGGAGCCTCAACCAGAAGAACCCAAAGAAGTAGTCTATCGTATAGACCCTTTTTCGCTCATCTTTCGTGAACTCGACCTTATTCATTCTGAAATAAGAGAAATCAAATCTGAGATAGTCTTCCTACATCAAAGGATCGATGAGACGAATAAACGGATTGATGAAATGAATATAGCGATCAATAAAAGGATTGATGAGACGAATAAAAGGATCGATGAGACGAACCTCAGGATTGATGCCCTTGCAAGCGATATTAACAAACGATTAGACAAACTCTTTTTAGTTGTTATCATAAACCTTATTGCCATAATAGGCTTTTTGTTTAAAATTGTTTTAGATGGATTGATAAAATAGGTAAAAAGCATCCCTTTTTTGTCGCTCCGAGCGAAGTGAGGGGGCTCTCTGTGGGACTCCGTCCCGAAGGAAGTGAGGAATGCCTCGCTATTGCTTGGCAGGACAGGATGGGGAGGGTATGACAAGGTGGGGGATATGACAGAGTGGATCCCTTGATTTTTATTTTTTTTCTGTTATACAATAACCATGTTTACCATGCTTCAAAATTTAATGCTTCAAAATTTAACTTTTGTCAAAAAGTACCGAAAAATAATAAAAATGAAAGAAAGGATAATTTTGTTCGAGAATATTCACGAATTTTGTTTAAAAATAACTTTTAAAAGGGCTTGACAAAAGTTGATTTGATGTTATAGTTTATTCATGTATATGAGTTTGGTTGTCTTGTTAAGGTTTTTTAGAAAAAAACTAAAAAAGGAGGTGTGGTATGAAGTTAGCGAGATGGAAGGTTGTCGGTTTAGCAGGGGCTTTAGCCTTAGGTTATGTGGCGTCTGCAGATGCTGCTCAGATCAAGGTGAGCGACGAGACCTGGGCAGACTTTGGTCTTAACATGAAGGTCATGTACCAGAATTTGGATAAGAGGAGTAATTCTACTCAGCAGGGGGGCTGGCATCAGAATAAATTTGATGTAACAAATGTTCAGCTATACTTTAAAGGACAAGTAACTCCTCTTTTCCAATTCTATTGTGAGATTGAAGCCGATGGTGCTGATGGGAATTTTACAATTGATGACGCAGGAATCAATCTTGCCTTTGCGAAAGAATTTCAAGTTTTGGTAGGAGAGCTCAGGAAGCCCTTTACCAGAGTTAATCTTGCCAGTAGTTATGCTTATCTTATTCCCACGGGCTTCTGGTTTGACCCACAGAAAGCATTAGGTCCTATTAGAACTCCTTGGGATCCTTACAAAAAAAATAAGGATGGCGGTCTGATGGTCCATGGCGACTTGGCTGATGGCATGTTTAGGTATAAGGTCGGCATCTATAATGAGCGTAGGGATACTACTCAGAAACTATGGGATAATAGATGGCGTAATATTGATAAACAACCAGACAAAAAATTAAATGATCTTAAGAATTTTGAATGGAATGCAAGGATTGAGTTTACTCCCACCATGCTTGGGTTTAAGCCAGAGTCTGCAGCAACGATAAGCCCAACTCTTCCCGAGACCTATCTTGGTTCTAAGGATGTTCTTACCATCGGTCTTGCTTATCACACTGCGACCCATACACCAAAATCTACATATAGCGGATTTAATATAGGTGACCTAAAGAGGAAGGGCTGGACGGTTGATGCCATGTTTGAGAAGAAGTATGGGACCCTTGTCCCTAACCTTCAGATTGGTTACATTAGCTTAAGTGATACTCATTATTATACTAAATATCAGTGGAACGGAACAGCATGGACTAACCCTGTTGTGAAAAAAGGTGATACTGACATCTGGTATGTCGCTGGCCAGCTTCTCTTTGACCAGTGTGTATGGCTTGGAAAACCTGCTATTGCCTTCAGGTATGAGAAGTTCAATGGCGATGGACGTTATTATGATACTAACTTCCATAAGAAAGACCTAACTGCCGAGAACATCAGTCTTGCCTTCAACTACTACATCAAGGGTCAGGCAGCAAGGATCTCCCTTGGCTTTGACCATACAAAGTATAAGGACGCTTTGAAATACTACTTGAAGTATGGTGATCCTACTACGAAGAAAGAAGACTCCATCACCGACTGGTATGTCTACTTCCAGTCCATGTTCTAAGCTAAGCTGAAGACCATCGTCCCCTGGGCTTCCCCCAGGGGTTCCCATTTTTAGGGACCGGTAACCCCGGTCCCTTTTTATTTTGACTACTTGACAAAGGCGTGGAATAATTAATTTAATGTTAAAAAGATGCAAAGAGGTGTTGATGTATGAAAATCTTGCAATACAGGGTTTTGCTAAGGGAAGAGCCAGAGGGTGGGTATACGGTAATCGTTCCTTCTCTTCCTGGATGCGTAACCTATGGCGAAACTTTGGATGAGGCTAAAAGGATGGCCAAAGAAGCAATTGAGTTGTATATCCAAACCCTTAAAGAACTTGGAGAAGAAATACAAACTGACGAAGGCACTTTTGAATACGTTGTTACTTTAGAAGCTGGTGTCTAAATTACCCTCCCTCACTTCCCAAGAAGTTATTAAAATCCTTGAAAAACATGGCTTCCATCTCCTGAGGTCTAAAGGTAGTCATAAAATTTACTATAATCCGGATACGAAAAAATTAGTAGTTGTGCCTTATCATAAAAAAGACTTGCCCAAAGGAACAATTCTTGAAATCTTAAAGCAAGCTGGAATAAGTAGAGAGGAAGCCCTTGCTTTTCTTGAAAAGAGAAAAAAAGAAGGGTCTTCCTAATCGTTAGCGAGAGGGTTTATCAGAGAACCTATAGGACGAGCGGATGCTCGTCAGAGTTTTTATTCATCCGAGCGTAAGCGAGGGATCCCTCGGCACTGGCGTGCCTCTGGAAGACATGGATGGCGTGCCGAAGAAAGACATGAATGGGCAGTCACCCTGAGCGTGAGCAAGGGGTCTTCCCTTAAATCATCTGATGAGACCTGATGAACAACTATTTAAAGAAATTCAGAAGGGTAATAAGTCCTCCAAGGAAGGCAAACCCTATTCCGATCAACCACTGAAGAAAGTTTAACCTTTTATCCAGAGCTTCAAACCTTGCGTTTATGGCTTCAAACTTGGCATCGCTTTCTTGTTTCTGGGCTTCAAACCTTGCATTTATTGCTTCAAATTTTGCATTGCTATCCTGTTTCAAAGCTTCAAACCTTGCGTTCATCTCCTTAATGAGAGCTTCAAATCTTGTATTCATCTCCTTAGTCAAAGCTTCAAACCTTGAGTTCATCTCCATAGTTAAAGCTTCAAACCTTGCGTTTATGGCTTCAAACTTGACATCGCTTTCTTGTTTTAGGGCTTCAAACCTTAGGTTCATTTCTATTCTTAATGCTTTTAACTCCTCTTCTAAACAGATTAATCTTTCAAGGAGTGGATTAAGGTAGAAGTCTTTCCCCTTTTCCTCTTGATACTGGGCTAAAACTTCAGGGAGGATGGAAGAGACAAGCTGTTTTATGTATTCAGGAGTAATCTGTGGTTCCATGTTTTTAAGGTAAACGGATTTTATTAGTTGTCAAGGGGAGGGCAAGCGATCCTCCTTCCCTTGTAAGCCCACCGAGAGCTTTGTCCGGAGGGCCATCTCGGGAAGGATTTGTTTTTGCTCGGCAGGACAGGATGGAGGACGTCACTCCGAACGAAGCGAGGGGTCTCCCCCCCCATGTCATTTCCGGGGCGTAAGCCGAGGAACCTCCATCTCATGACCAGTGAGGGATGCCTCGCTATTGCTTGGTATGAAGCGGTAAGGTTTTTTGAAACAGCCTTCTGGCAATCTTGACATTTAATAACACTTTTGATAAATTTAAAAGCATGGAGGAGCTTGCACGTTTTGGTATATCCATCCCTAAGGATCTGTTAATCGCCTTTGACGAATACATCAGAAGGAAGCACTATGCCAACCGTTCCGAAGCCATAAGGGACCTTATTCGGCAAAAGCTCGTTGAGGAGGAGTGGAGGGAATCAAAGGAGGAGGTTGCAGGCGTTATCACCTATCTTTACGACCATCACAAACGGGAGCTTGTTGATAAGCTCATGGATATCCAGCACGACTATTTTGATAGGATCATCACCACACAGCACATTCATGTTGACCATAATCGATGCTTGGAGGTAGTTTTAGTTAAAGGCAAGGCAAACGAGATTAAGGAGCTTGCTGACAAGATCCAGGCTCTTAAGGGAGTTTTGCATCTAAACCTTACGCTAACAACGCTCGGGAAAAATATCCCTGCCTGATGTCTTCAACTCACTGTATTTGCCCCTAAGTTATTCTTGTTCTTTCCTTGACAAATCCTAAAAATTGTTTAATTTGAAATTTATGGAGCATCAAACTTCCCCTGAGATTACTCCTGAATACATAAAACAGCTTATCTATTCTATTCTTCCCGAAGTCTTAGCTCAATACCGTGAGGATAGAGAAAGAGCCTTTTACAATCAACTTCTCGACAGACTTGTCCGTTTAGAAGAGGAGCTTAAAGCCCTTAGAATAGAGATGAACATTAGGTTTGATTCGCTGATTAAGGAGATGAACACAAGGTTTGATGCTGTCATTAGAGAGATGAACGCAAGGTTTGAAGCCCAAAAACAAGAAAGCGATGCCAGGTTTGAAGCTTTGACCAAGGAGATGAACGCGAGGTTTGAAGCTCAGAGACAAGAAAGCGATGCTAAATTTGAAGCTATAAACGCAAGGTTTGAAGCTTTGACTAAGGAGATGAATACGAGGTTTGAAGCTCTCATCAAAGAGATGAACGCGAGGTTTGAAGCTCAGAAACAAGAAAGTGATGCAAAGTTTGAAGCCATTAACGCAAGGTTTGAAGCCTTGGATAAAAGGCTCAGTTTCCTTCAGTGGTTGATCGTCTTTGGTTTTACCTTTATTTCCGTGGTTATCACTCTGCTTAATTTCTTCAAGTAGAGGCAATCAATCTTTTAGAGGGTAAACTTATCCACTGGTTATGTTTCTACCGGCACAAAGTCTATGTAGAACCTGCGTAGGTCTACCTTCTTAAGTTTGACCTTAATTCTCTGTCCAATCTGGTAGACTTTACCGCTATTCTTCCCAATGAGGCTAATTCCCTTTTCATCAAGAATGTATACATCGTCCACTAAGTCTATGATCCTTACCACCCCGCTTACCATGTAATCTTCAAGGTCAACGAAGAACCCAAAGGCAGAGACACCGGTTATGAGGCCATAGAATTCTTGCCCGACCTTATCCTGCATGAAGAAGGCTTGAAGCCTCTTTACCACATCTCTTTCCGCTTCCTCTGCCTTTCTTTCCCTCTCAGAAAGATGCTTTCCCATGACTAAAAGCTCCTCATGGGTGTAAGGAGGCTTCCTTCTTCTTAAAGCCCTTTTTAACACCCGGTGCACCACCAAGTCAGGATACCTACGAATGGGTGAGGTAAAGTGGCAGTAATGCGTTTCAGCTAACCCAAAGTGCCCAACATTGTCTGGAGAATAACGAGCCTGCTTTAGGGAGCGAAGAACAAGATGGTTGAAAAGGTGCTCGGTTGGTTTTCCCTCAAACTGCTTAAGTAACTCCTGGATGAAGCTTGGTGTGACCTTTTCTGGTATGTCAATTGAGTAGCCAAGGGAAAGAAAAATTTCGCTCAGGTCTCTTAGCTTGTTTGGGTCTGGCTCTTCATGCACCCGGTAAAGAAAAGGATAGTCAAGGTCAGTAAGAAATTCTGCGACGGCGACATTTGCGGCGATCATGAAATCCTCAATCAGCATATGGGCTGGGTTCCTTTCCCTTTTGATGATGTTTTCTATCTTTCCTTCAAAATTGATTAAGATCTCAGGTTCAGGAAGGTCAAAATCAAGGCTACCCTTCTTCGTCCTTTGAGCGCGAATTAGCTGAGAAAGCTCAAGGGCTGAGTTAAGCATCGGATAAAGCTCTTTGTATTTCTCTATAACCTCTTTATCTCCGTCAATGAGCATCCTTTTAACTTCCGTGTAGGTAAGCCGTGCCTTAGACCTTATCACTCCTTCATAGAACTTTTTCCCTTTGACCTTTCCACCTTTAGTGTAGTCTATCTCCACAACCATCACTAAGCGGTCAACATAGGGCTTTAGACTGCAAAGGTGGTTTGATAGCTTTTCAGGGAACATGGGTATGACCATGGTGGGAAAGTAGACGCTTGTCCCGCGAAGATAAGCGTCTTTGTCAAGAAAAGAATTCATGGGCACATAGTGGGACACGTCAGCTATGGCTACATAGAGCTTAAAACCATTGGAGGTTTCTCTCACGCAGATTGCGTCGTCAAAATCTCGAGCGTTTTCACCGTCTATGGTAACAAAAGGAAGCTCTCTTAGGTCAACCCTTCCAACCTTATCTTCTTCCCGAACCTCATCGGGAAGCTTCATAAGCTCCTTCTTTGCCTGGTGAGGAAGTTCAAAGGGAAGGTCCTGTTCGTAGATAACTGCCCAGACATGAGTATCAATTTCCTGCGGGTCGCCAAGGTCTTTTAAAACCTCTCCCATTGGGACGCCAAACTCTGAGGAGCCTTGGATGATCTTTGCCACAACGAGATGGTTTGGGAGAGCCTTCCCTTTTCTTTTTTTTGGAATGTAGAGCTCAAAGGGGATCCTTGGGTCTTCAGGCTCAAGGAAGAAAAATTTATTTCGCTTAACCAGATACCCGACGATGTATTTTCGTCTCCTTTCTAAGACCGAAAGGACCCGTCCTTCAGGACCCTTTTTAGCAACCTTTTCAATCTGAACGAGAACAAGGTCTCCATCAAGGGCTTTTCCTACTTTCCTTGGGGGAATAAACACTGTCTCCCCATCTTCAGTCTCAACGAAGGCAAAGCCATCGGGATGAACACGGATCTTTCCCTTTTTTGCTGAAAACTGGGAAGGTAGCCCGAATTTTCTCTTCCTTATCTGGACAAGCTTCCCCTCTTGGCAGAGCTTTCGGACAAACTCACGAAAAGCCTGCCTTTCAGGCTTAGGGATGTTGAGCAAATGATAAAGCTCCCGAAGAAGGAGAGGTTTCTTCTTTGATTCAAAAAGGCTTAAGATTTCTTCTTCAAGAGATGACGGCTTAGCCTTTTTCTTCTTTTTTTTCATTATTTAAGGTTTAGATACTTGATGGCAAGCTCAAGGTCCTCATCCGTTGAAGTCTGATGAAGCCCAGCCTTAGGACCCTGTCTGACTAACCGCCTAAGGTCATCAGCTGTTTTAATGCCTTTGGAGGAGACAAGGTTTTCAAGGCTATCCTTACCCTTATGACATTTTAAACACTTAAAGCTCTCAGCATGAGAGCCCTTTTGATGAAGCACTACGGCTGAGAGGATGGTAAGCCCGATTATAACAAGGGAGAGGTCGCGCAGAACCATAGGTCTCCTCCTAAAGTTTTAAAGTTTTGATGAGAACATAGCTTATCAAAAGGGCAGCCGATATGCGAAGGACCCAGAGATACCAAGGGCTTTCTTTAAGGTAGGTGATCATAAAGCTTTTATACCTTTGCCAAAGGGAGGGCTTGCTCAAGATTTTATCACCTCGTAGACACCTGGTAGATGTCTATATTTTTCCGCATAGTCAAGACCATAGCCAACGAGAAACCCTTTTTCTACTACAAAACCCACATAATCTATGGGCACATCAACCTTTCGCCTTTCCTTCTTATCAATAAGGGCGCAAACCTTGACGATTTTAGGCTTGTGAAGCTTTAGATGCTCAAGCAGAAACTTAACGGTTAAACCTGTGTCAACTATATCCTCAACGAGGATCACCGTCTTCCCCTCAAGGGGTAGCTCTACATCTTTGGTGATTATTATCTCTTCTGATGAAGTATCAGAGTAGCCGTAGCTTTTTACTCGGACAAAGTCTATGAAGACATCTTTTTTGTCAAGAGCCCGAACCAAGTCCGCAAGAAAGATAAAGGAGCCCTTTAGCGTGCCTATTAGAATAAGTTCCTCTTCGCCATGGTCTTTGAGGATCTGTTTTGCAAGCTCAGAGACTTTGCTTGCGATGTCAGAAGGTGAGATAAGAAGTTTTAAGGCTTCTTTGTTCATTGGAATTAAAATTATATATCAAGTTCACGATATTCCAAGGCATGCTGATAGATGAATTCCCTTCGAGGTTCTACATTTTCTCCCATAAGGATGGAAAAGAGCTCGCTTGCCTTCTCGGCATCCTTTAGGGAAACCTTTTTCAAAACCCTTCGCTCAGGGTCCATAGTTGTTTCCCAGAGCTGTTTAGGGTTCATCTCACCCAAGCCTTTGTAGCGCTGAATGTAAAGCCCCTTCCTTGCTTCCTCTCTTAGAAAGTTAAGAATATCAAAGAGGCAAAAGGGGAAGCCTTGGAAAATCCTTTCTTCATCTTTGAACTTTACACTTAAATCTTGGTTAAGGTAGGGTTTGAGACCCTCGAAGAGCTTGACAAGCTCGCGATAATCCTTCTCTAAGATCAACTCAGGACCGACCTTACAAAAGCTTATCCCTTCCTTTTCCGAGAGGAGATGAAACTCATAGTACTTTGGATTGTAGCTACTTGGTTTTACCTTGGAAATTTTAAAAGACCGCTTTACCACTTCCTGAGAAAGTTTTTCCACATCCTCCTCCTTCTCTAAGTTGACAAGGGAAACATACCCAAGGGTGAGAAGGAGGAGCACAACCTCAGGGGGATAGGTTTTTTTGGCAAGGGCTAAGAGATGCTTTTCCACCTTGCAAAGGGTAGCAAAGAAAGGCTCCGGGTTGGATAAAGCAGGCTTTAAGCTTAAGTTTTTAGTAATTCGTTTGAGGAGAAATTTGTCAAGCTCTTCGTCGTCCTTGAGATAATACTCCTTTTTGCCGTCAACTACCCTGTAAAGAGGAGGTTGAGCAATGTAAAGCCAGCCCCTCTCGATTATAGGAGCCATTTGCCTATAAAAAAAGGTAAGAAGAAGGGTTCTTATGTGGGCACCGTCAATGTCTGCATCAGTCATGATGATTATTCGCCTAAAATTGCATTTATCTGGGTCGAAGGAATCGCCGATTCCGCAAGCAAGGGTGGCAATAAGCCCTTTTATCTCTTCAGATTTTAACATTTTGTCAAGGCTTGCCTTCTCTACATTTAAAATCTTTCCCCTTAAAGGATAGATGGCTTGAAATCTCCTGTCCCTTGCTTGCTTTGCCGAGCCACCAGCTGAATCACCTTCAACGATAAAGAGCTCTCGTTTCTCTGGGTTCTTTTCCGTGCAATCTGCAAGCTTTCCAGCCGTGATAAACTCCTCTAGCTCGCTCTTCTTTCTAGTAAGCTCCCGTGCCTTTCTTGCCGCTTCCCTTTCTTTGGCTGTTTGAATAACCCTCTGAAGGATTTTTTTTGCCTCTTGGGGATTGCTCTCAAAAAACTTGAGTAAACCCTCGTAGACGATGGACTCGACGATGGATTTGACCTCGCTATTTCCAAGCTTCATCTTGGTTTGACCTTCAAATTGAGGGTCAGGCACTTTTAGGGAGAGGACAGCACAAAGCCCCTCCCGAACATCCTCTCCTTCAAGCTTTGGACCTTTGTAGGACTTGTCCTCAGAAAGATAACGGTTTAACGCTCTTGTTAAGGCTGTCCTAAAACCAACAACATGGGTTCCGCCTTCCTTGGTATGGATGTTGTTGACATAACTAAAGATGGTCTCCGTGGAAGTGCTGTTATACTGAAGAGCAACCTCAACCTTGACCTTGTCCTTCTCTTCCGAAATGTAAATTACCTTAGAATGAACGGGCTCTTTCTTCTGGTTTAAAACCTTGACATATTCTACTATTCCTCCCTTTTGATGAAACTTTTCGCTGTAGCCAACTCTTTCGTCAACAAGATAAAAGATTATTTCAGGGTTTAGAAACGCAAGCTCTCTTATTCTTCTTTTAACCGTCTCAAGGTCAAATTCAAGGTCGCCGAAGATCTCAGAGTCAGGCTTAAACCGGACCAAGGTGCCCCTTTTGTTGGTCTTGCCGATGACCTCAATGGGAGTAAGGGGGGTACCTCGTGAATATTTTTGCTGATAGATCTTTCCATCTCGATAGACATTGACGATAAGCCATTCTGAGAGGGCGTTTACCACTGATACACCAACTCCGTGCAAACCACCCGAAACCTTATAAACCCCGTGGTCAAACTTCGCTCCAGCATGAAGCCTTGTCATCACTAGCTCAAGGGCTGGGATCTTCTCTTCAGGATGGATGTCAACGGGTATACCCCTTCCGTTATCTTCCACGCTTGCCGAACCATCCTTATGAATGGTTACTCGGATCTCGTTTGCATAGCCTGCTAAGGCTTCATCAACGGCGTTGTCAAGCACCTCCCAAAGAAGGTGATGGAAGCCTTCCGGACCAGTAGACCCTATGTACATCGCTGGTCTCATCCGGACCCCTTCAAGTCCGGACAAGACCTTTATATCTTTAGCTACATATTCGCTCATAGTGGTTAGACCATCAGTTTAACGGATTTTTTGATTTAAATGACCATGGGCATCACAATGTAGAGAAAGCCCTCATCCCGGTAGCCAAAGACCCCGGCTGGACTTCTTTCATCCTTAAACTTAAGGTCAACCTCTTCTGAGTGCATAACTTCAAGCGGGTCAAGTAAATACTCCGAATTGAAAGTGATGGAGAAAGGCTCACCCTCATAGCTACAGCCAAGCCTTATCTGGGAACGCCCAAGCTCAGTCTCCTGACTGGTAAGGATTAGTTCATTTTTATTAAAGGTAAGGGTAACAGGTTTAAACTTTTCAGTAACTAAGAGGGAAACCCTTCGCAGGGCATCCATGAAAAGTCTTCTATCAACCTTAGCTACCCTTTCAAAGGTTTGAGGAATTACCGCTCGATAATCGGGGAAGCTTCCTTCAATGGTCCTGCTAAAGAATACACCAAGGCTTGTCCAAATGACCGCATAGTTGTTGATAAAGGCAAGCTTCACCGTTAATTCATCTTCGCTTAAGTCAGCTATTTCTCTTGCCGATTTGCGGCTAAGAATAAAAGGTGAGAGTTCAGCTTTATCGAGACCTATGACCTCAGTTTCAAACAGGGCAAGCCTATGACCATCCGAGGCTACTGCACGGAGCTTGCCCTCCTCTTTCAAAGGTTCAAAGAAGATACCAGAAAGGACAAACTTTGCATCCTCTTTGCTACTTGCAAAGATCGTCTTTTCAATGAGAAGAGAGAGGATGTGTCCAGGGATGTCTATGGCTTGTTCTTCGTTAAAATCTGGAAGAGCAGGGAATTCTGAAGGGTCGCCAAGGGCAAGCTCATAGGTTATCCTCTCTGCAAGGTCACGAACAATTAAGCGTGAGTCCTCCTTATCAAGAAGGGCTTCATCCTCAGGGAAGTTTTTGATTATCTCATAGAACTTCCTTGCAGGCACACAGAAACTCATGCTTTCTCCTTCTACCTCTCCATGAACCTTACCCTTAAAACCTTGATCAAGGTCTGTGGCTAAAAATTCAAGCTTGCCTTGCTCGGGATTAATGTTTATTAAAACCATTGAAAGAACAGCCATAGAAGCCTTTCTGTCAGCTACCGCTTCACAGAGTTTTAATACCTTGGTTAAGTCCTTAATCGAAACTTTTGCTAACATAACTCCCCCCAGAAGGATTTACCCTAACTTAATTATAATTATATCATTAAATTAATGCAGAAGCAAACGGTATTTGTTATTCATCTTAGCCCTTTTTGTTAGTCTCTTAGAAACAGAAGACACCTCCCTTTGGTTGTTAGGATCCTTCCTTTCAATCCAAATGAATCTACTATTAAAATGCTCCTTAAAAAATATTGACAAAAGTAAAAAAAGTTTTATTTTAAAAGAAAAAATTTAAATGGGGGGAGAAAATGCAAAACAACGACCTTAGTTTACTAAAGGAACTTGGGCTAAAGCTTACTCCTCAAAGGTTAGCCATTATAGAATATTTAAAGGGTAATAAAAATCATCCTTCAGCTGAAGAGATTTACAACGCCTTAAAAGGTCGGTTCCCAAGCATGTCTTTTGCCACAGTCTATAACACCCTCGAGGTCTTAGTAGAAAAAGGATTGATAAAAGAGCTAAACATCGATAGCTCCAAAAAGAGGTTTGACCCTTTTACCCATCCTCATCATCATTTTATCTGCAAAGCCTGCGGAAAAATCGTAGATGTTGAGGCACCCTTTGAAATCTTTATTCCGGAATTTCTTAGAGATTTCCAAGTGGAAGATTTTCAGGTTGTCTTTACCGGTGTCTGTCCCGAGTGCAAAAAAAGAATAACACATAAAAGCCCCTTCTGACAGAAAGGGGTTCTCTCTTTTTTTCTCTTTATCCTGTGATAAATTAAGCCTTCAATGAAAGATTCTTCATATAAAAAGGTAATCCAAGCTCTGGGGCTTGTTTTTGGCGATATCGGCACAAGCCCCATCTACACCTTAAGCGTAGTTTTCCTCCTTTTAAAGCCAACCAAAGAAAACATACTTGGAGTGCTCTCTCTCATCTTCTGGACGCTAATCATCATTCCCACCCTCCAATACACAGTCTTAGCTATGAGTTTGAGTTTAAGGGGTGAGGGTGGGACACTAATCCTCTGGGAGATTTTACGCAATCTTTTAAAGGGTAAAAAAAGGCTTCTTGGCTTTTTTACCATACTTTCCTTCATAGGGATTTCTCTGCTTATGGGGGACGGGGTTATAACCCCTGCCATAAGCATCATTAGTGCCGTTGAGGGTGTCTCTTTTATCCCGGGGTTAAGACCTCTTAGTGCTGATGAAGTTGTGATTATCTCAGCGCTCATTGCCCTTTTTCTTTTTTATTTTCAGAAGGGCGGAACAGAGAAGGTTTCCTTTACCTTTGGTCCTATCATGTGTTTATGGTTTGGGAGCCTCTTTTTCCTTGGTTTAGCAAACATTGTAAAAGCCCCTGAGGTTATAGAAGCCGTAAATCCTCTCTATGTTTTAAAATTTTTCCAGGAGAACGGTTGGAAAGCCTACCTTGTTCTGGGCGAGGTGATACTTTGTGCAACCGGTTCAGAAGCCATGTATGCCGACATGGGGCATCTTGGGGCTCGCCCGATTAAAAGGGCTTGGTATCTTGTCCTGATTGCGCTCATTATCAACTATTTCGGTCAAGGAGCCTTTCTCTTGCTTAATCCCTCGGCTAAAAACATTATTTTTGAAATGTGTCTCAATACCCTGCCCATAGCCTATGTTCCTTTTTTGGTTTTAGCCCTCCTTGCGACGATCATTGCTTCTCAAGCTATAATTAGCGGGATGTTTAGCGTGGTGTATCAAGCCATCTTTGCTCGTATCTTTCCCATCATGAAGGTAAAGTATACCTCCCCTGAGCTTCACTCTCAAATCTACATCGGGGCGGTAAATTGGTTGCTTTTCCTTGCGGTTATCTTTATCATGTTTGAGTTTAAGACCTCAGCAAGTTTAGCCTCAGCTTATGGTCTTGCTGTTACTGGTGATATGACCATCACTGGTTTATACCTCATCACTATCTTTCTTTTTAAGAAAAAATACCATTATGCTATGCTTGCAATATTAACAACCTTTACTGTTTTTACCTATTTTACTTCAACCTTGTTTAAACTACCCCATGGAGGGTATTTAGCAGTTATCCTTGCTGGCATACCCTTTTCTATCATTCTTCTATATACTGAAGGTCAGAAACGCTTATACAAAAGCATAAACTTTTTAAGCAGAGAAGAATTTGTCCATAAGTTTACACGGTTTTACGCAAATAACCCCAAGATACCAGGGCAAGCTTTATACTTTATACGGGATATAGAACACTTTCCCCCTTATGTGATAGAAAACATTTTCTTCCACGGCATCCTTTACGAAGAGAATATTTTTGTTTCTCTTATAAGAAAAAATGAGCCCTACGGGATAACTACCGGATTTTTAGAAGAGCTCTGCCCTGGGGCTAAAACCTTAGAAATTGCTTACGGATATATGGAAATCTTAAGGGTTGAGGATATTTTAAGGGAGCTTGGCATTGATGAACGGGTTGTTTTTTACGGGCTTGAAGATATTGAGACCAAGCACCCTATCTGGAAGGTCTATGCCTTTATTAAGCAAATAAGCCCTCATTTTGTCAAGTTCCTTGACCTTCCTCCTTCAAAACTACATGGGGTGCTTACTAGGATGGTCATCTAATTTTCGTAAATAACCCTAATAAACCTTGTCCGTTCGTCTTCTTTCAGAAAATTTTATGATAAAATTTGTTTGCCTTGGTTTTCTAAATTTTTTTAAAGCATCTTGACATTTTTTGAAAGGGGGTTATTTTATACCCCGTCCATTTAGCGGAGATATTTTGCTATAAGGGGGGATAAATGATGAAAAATTTTGAGAAGATGGAGTATGGGTTTGGTCAGCACCTGATAATCGACGGATACGGTGCAAATCAGGCAAAGCTTATGGATATTGATTTCATCTACGATTTTCTTAATAAATACCCTGAAACCATCAATATGACGAAGATCATGCCCCCTTATGTGTTTAAGTATTTTGCTCCAAACCCAGAAGACTGGGGAATATCCGGCTTTGTAATCATCGCTGAAAGCCATATAAGCATCCATACCTTTCCAGAAAAGCTTTACTTAAGCGTTGACATCTTTTCTTGCAAGCCCTTCAATGTCGATAAAGCCATCGTTGATATAACCGAGATGTTTGAGATTAAAAAGAGCGAGATCAGGCTCCTTGATAGAGGCTTAGAGTTTCCAAGGTCCATCAGAGCCGTTGAAAACTTCATACGCCTTGAAAGAAAGGGTTTAACCTTTTAAAGAATGAAGCTCAATTTTCTTGGGCTGCCCGACTCCTCAAATCCCAGGGTAGCCCTTGTCCCTCTCCCCTTTGAGTTTACAACCTCTTGGCTTAAAGGAACAAAGTTTGCTCCCATTGAAATCCTAAAAGTAAGCCCAAACCTTGAATTCTTCGACGAAGAAGATTTAATCACCCCCCACGAGGTCTTAGGCTTCTATACCGAGGAAATAATTGAATTTTCTCCTGATCTTGAGAGGGCTTTAGCTCAGGTTGAAGAATTAGCTAAAAAATACGCCAAAAAAAGACTTTTTGCCATCTATATAGGGGGAGAGCATACGGTAAGCTTTCCGATACTTAAGGTATATAAAAAGTATTATCCTTGCCTTAAAGTCCTCCATCTTGATGCTCATCTTGACCAAAGGGACGAATACCTTGGAAGCAAGCTCAATCATGCTACGGTCATGCGAAGGGTAAAAGAGCTTAATCTCCCTGTGTTAAGCGTCGGCATAAGGTCAGCATCAGAGGAAGAAAAGGAGATTTTGCTTAATGAAAGAGAGGTTATTATTCTGGCCAAGGATTTTATTAAAGATGAGGAGGCTTCTCTTAAGAAGGTCTCAGATTTTTTAGGGGAAGGACCAAGCTATCTTAGTCTTGATGTAGATGTTTTTGACCCATCTCAGGCACCGGGTGTGGGAACACCTGAGCCTGGCGGTCTAAGCTGGTATCAGGTGTTAGAAATTTTGAAGCTCTTTGTTAAGGCAAACCCTGTAGCGATGGACATCGTCGAGGTCAGGCCAATACCCGCTTTACCCATAACAGAATATCTTGTGGCGAGGCTGATCCTTAAGATTTCAGTCTATTTAGCAAAGTCTTTGCCATGAGCTATTTTCATCAGCTTGCAAAGCTTCTCTTTGAGGCAAACCTTTTAAAGAGGATTGAAAGAACAGGCTACAGCTATCTTGGCACAGGTAAAGAAGATGTAGCGAAGCATTCCTTCGGCACCGTCTTCTGCGCCTACATTCTTTGTCAGTTTTTCCGAGGAAAGGTTGATGTAGCAAAAGTTTTGACCATGGCTCTTTTCCACGACTTTCCAGAGGCAAGGACAGGGGACTTTAACGCCGTAAACAAGCTCTACAACCAAGCTGACGAAGAGAGAGCTTTAAGCGAAGCAGTTAGCAGCTTTCCCTTTGGAGAAGAAATCCTTACCCTTTTTAAAGAGTATAGAGCCCTTGAGACCCTTGAAGCCAAAATCGTCCACGATGCCGATACCCTTGACCTGATGCTTCAGCTTAAAGAACAGAAGGACCTAAACAACCCCTATGCTGAAAGATGGTTGAGATACGCAAAAAGAAGGCTTATCTTAGAAGAGAGTAAAAGGCTTGCTGAAGCAATCTTAGAGACGGAATGGTGCTCCTGGTGGCTTGAGAGGTTGATCAAAGTTGACACAGATAAGGAAGCCTGAAGATTGCGTAAGATGTGGCAAGTGCTTAACCCATTGTCCAACCTATAGATTTTTTCTCAGAGAAGATTTTTCACCCCGTGGAAGAAATGTCCTTTTAAGTCAAGGTTTAGCGGGAGAAGGCTTATCTTACTGCCTTCTTTGTGGAAGGTGCGAAAGGGTCTGCCCACTTAAGGTAAGCTTCCCAAAAGGTTACCTTCAAAGCTTAGTCAAAGAAAAAGGACAAAATTCTTTTCTGCCAGCCTTAAAGGACTTACTTTTCTGGAAAGATTTTACTCAGAAAGATGAAGCATTCTCCCCTGATGAAAGGGTCTTTTCTTCAAAGGAAGGCGAGTTTTATCTTTACCTATCCTGCGGGCTTAAGCATTTGTATCCTAAAGCCTTGGTTAATTTTTCTGCGCTATTAAAAAGGGAAGGGCTAAAGGTTCATGTCCCTCAAGCAAACTGCTGCGGAATACTTTACTTAAGCTTGAAGGATTTTGGGAGGCTAAAGGAGTTTGCTCAAAATAACCTTTTAGCCTTCTCTGGGGAAAAACCTATCCTAACTTTTTGTGCAACCTGTCTTTGGATGTTTAGAGAGGTGTACCCTCTTTTGTCTAACGATTTTAGAAGTTTAGCTGAAAGAACATACTTTGTGTTGGATTTTTTGGTAAGTCACTTTAAGATAAACGTGGAAATTGAGGGCTTTGGGAAGGTGCTTTTTCATAAGCCATGCCATCTTGTAGGCGAAGGATTAGCCAACATAGACTTGACTTTATCTAATTTAGGACTTAATAATAAAATAAAAGATTTTTGTTGTGGGTCAGGCAAAGTTGACCTTCGGCTCAAAGGGTTTCAGAGGGAATATCGTAGAGCGTGGCTAAGGGAACTTTCAAGCATCGATGTTTTGGCAACAGCCTGCACTGGTTGTTTTTACAATTTTAGCACCCTTTTGAAGGCTCCTCCTTTAGTAAAGCATTGGCTTGAGGTTATAAAACTAAAACAGCATGGCTGATAAGTATCCAGGCTATCTAAATCTCTTAGAAAGCGGGGAGCTTGATAGGAGAATTGAGGCTCTTTATGAAAGGTTAAGCCCTTGTAGGGTCTGCCCACACGAATGCGGGGTAGATAGACTAAAGGGAGAAAAGGGTTTTTGTCGCGTGGGAAATAAGCCAATGATAGCAAGCTATGGCCCCCATTTTGGTGAGGAAAGACCCCTTGTGGGAGAAGGAGGCTCAGGAACGATATTTTTTACCTTTTGCAACATGGCTTGCGTTTACTGCCAAAACTGGGAGATAAGTCATGAGGGCGAAGGAGAAGAGGTTTCAGAGGAAACCTTGGCCAAGATTATGCTCATCCTTAAAGTCTGGGGCTGTCATAACATAAACCTTGTTACCCCAACCCATCAGATACCTTTTATAGTTAAGGCTATAAAGATTGCGGCTGAATCTGGGCTTGACCTCCCCATTGTTTACAACTGCGGAGGCTATGAGTCGGTTGAAACTTTACGGCTACTTGAAGGGATTATCGACATCTACATGCCAGATATCAAATATATGGACGAGAAGGTAGCTTTAAGGCTCTCAAAGATTAAAAACTATCCTGAGGTGGTTAAGCTTGCGGTGAAGGAGATGCATCGCCAGGTTGGAGACTTGGTGATAGAGAACGGAATAGCTAAAAGGGGGCTTATCATCAGGCATCTTGTTTTACCTGAAGACCTCTCCCAGACAGAAGAGGTTATAAAGTTTGTAGCCCAAGAGATATCTCCTAATACCTACTTTAACCTTATGGACCAGTATAGACCCTGCGGGGAAGCCTGGAGGTATCCGCCCCTTGATAGAAAGATTACCAAAGAAGAATGGAATAGGGCTTTAGAGCTTGCGAAGAAATATGGGCTTAAAAGGCTTGACGATAGAAGAGCAAGGTTCTGGGACTAAGTTTTTTGCGGTGGGTGATATCCATGGCTGTAGTAGAAGCCTTGAAGCCTTGCTTTCTAAGCTTCCCATTCGCTGGAACGAAGACTATTTGATATTTCTTGGCGACTACATAGACCGAGGAGAGGACCCGCGCCGAGCCTTAGAGATAGTGATGGAGCTTGCTCAAGCTTACCCAGGGAAGGTGATAGCCCTAAAAGGGAACCATGAGTGGATGTTTGAAAGGTTTTTGCAAGGGATAGACCCAGAGGTCTTTCTTTATAACGGCGGGGATAAGACCTTACGTTGCTACATGAAGGAGGGGCGTCTCCAAATACCAAATGAACATGTTGATTTCCTAAGAAGTCTTCCTCTTTATGTTGAAACTCTGGACTACATCTTTGTCCATGCTGGGATTAACCCTTACAAGAGCCTTCAAGAACAGGACGAGATGGACCTTCTTTGGATTAGGCAGAGCTTTTATCTTTATGAAGGCACATTTCCTAAGGTGGTAGTGTTTGGGCACACTCCTTTTCCGGATGTGCTGATGCTTGAGGATCGGATCGGAGTTGACACCGGATGCGTCTATGGAGGGAAACTTTCGGCTGTTATGCTTCCAGATAGAGTGGTCTTTCAAGTATGAATTTTTAGGAGGTAGAGGCTATGGCAGATGATAGGAAAAAGCTCTCTTGGCGGGAGATAGACAAGCTAAAAGACCAAAGCGGTCTTGCAAAGCTCAGAAAAAAGAGGGAAAAAATAGAAAGAGCTGAGTCCCCTTTGCTTGACGAAACAAAGAAAAGAAGCTACCTCAAGGAGCTTGAAAAGCTTTTTCAAGGGAAAAATTCAAAGGAAATGGAAGAGGCTTTGAAAAAGCTTCATCAATCGGCTGGTAAAAGGGACTTCAAAAAGCTTGCCCTCGAATTCATTGAAAAGTTTGGTCTTCCTACCGATGCTCTGACTTTACTTCTTTTTTTGGATTCTAAAGAAAAGGAGCTTATTCTTAAGACCATACAATTTATAAAGGAGAATTTTTCTTTATTTTCAAAGGAAGATTTAGAAGCCTTGATTACCAAACTAAAGACCCTGAGGTATACGGTTGCCGACCCTGCGGTGTCTTTTAAGGTAGAGAAGGTCTTAAAGGAGCTTCCCCTTTGATGGGGGATGTCCTTAAAGAATTTCTAACCTTTTTGCTTTCTCAGAAAAACTATTCTTTGAACACCCTTTCTGCCTATGCTGGAGATATAAAAGATTTCCTTGAATTTTTATCGGATAAGAAGGTTGAGCTCAAGGACTTAGACCTAAGCGTCGTTGAAGCCTACTTAGCAACTCTTAGAGAAAGGGGGTTTAATCCCTACAGCATAGCAAGGAAGCTTTCAAGCTTAAGAAGGTTTTTTAGGTTCTTGCTTGAAGAGCTTCAGCTTGAGCTTCCGCCTATGCTTTTGGAAACACCGAAGCTTCCCTTTCGGTTGCCAAAGGTTCTTACCCTTGATGAGGTAAACGCCCTTCTTTCAGCTCCTGACCTTTCCTCACCCTTAGGAATTCGGGATAGGTGCATGCTGGAAGTCCTTTACGCTACAGGGGTTAGGGTCTCTGAGCTTGTAAGCTTGGAACTTTCAAGCCTAAACCTTGAGCTTGGGCTTGTTAGGGTTTTAGGGAAAGGAGAAAAAGTCCGGCTTGTGCCCTTGGGAGAGCCTGCTTTAAACTTTTTAAAGCTCTATTTAGCCGTGGTAAGACCAAGGCTTGAGAACAAAAAGAGCAAGGACTTTGTCTTTCTAAACCGCCTTGGTTCCCCGATGACAAGACAGAGGTTTTGGCAGATTATAAAGGGATACGCTAATAAAGCAGGCATCCCTCTTGAGAAGATTTCGCCCCATGTGCTTAGGCACTCTTTCGCAACCCATCTATTAGAAGGAGGGGCAGACCTTAGGTCGATTCAACTCCTGCTTGGGCATAGTAGCATAACGACAACGCAAATCTATACCCATGTGGATGTAAAAAGGCTAAGAGAGGTTTATGACAAATACCATCCAAGGGCTTAAGCCTAAGCTTATTAAAGTAAAGCTTTCCGATTTTTTAGAACATTTAAAACTTCCTGACGAGGCATTAAACTTCATCCTTAAGGCTAAGGAGGTTGCCGAGAAGCAGGGAAAATTTCTTTACCTTGCCGGAGGAGAGGTCCGAGATTTTCTTCTTAAAAGACCATCCTACGATGTTGACCTTGTAATAGAGGGCTCAGCTACGGATTTTTTGGAGGAGCTAAAAAAAAAGTTTGTCTTTGAAGTCCTTTTTTCTTCGCCCTTTTTGACCTATAAGATTCTTCTCCCCCAGACGGGGTTTGAAGTAGACCTTGTTACCGCAAGGGGTGAGGTTTATGAGGATGTAGCCGCTTTACCAAAGGTCTATCAAGCAACCTTTAAAGAGGATGTGCTAAGAAGAGACTTTACTATAAACGCCCTCATCTACGGGCTTAGCCCCCCCTATCCTGAGATGATAGTAGATTTAGTTTCTGGGATTTCTGACCTTGAAAGAAGCCTCCTTAGACCACTTCACTTGAGGTCCTTCGTTGACGACCCAACAAGGGTCTTTCGAGGGATACGCTATAAGGTTAGGTTTGAGCTAAACTATGCCGATGAATTTTATCAGGCTCTTTCCCAGGCTATAGAGGCTCAAGCCTTCCTTAAGCTTTCAGCATCCCGGTTAAGAAACGAGCTCTTACTCTTTGTCAAAAGAGAGGGCCTATCTGTTTTGCCTAGCCTCTTATCAGAGTGCCATGGCTTTGAACTTTTTCCTCATTCAGGCTTAGAGGTAGATGTAGGAAAATTAGGGGAGGGGATAAAAACTTTAAAGGAATTTGAAGAGGTCACTAGTCCTCGGGAAGTAGAAGATGCTTTTCTTCTAATTTTAGCGGGGTTTAAGCGGGAAAATTTAAAGCGTCTCTTTTTTGCAGATAGCGTTATTGATCGCTTGGTAAAGCTCTATGAAGAGTTTAGGACAAAATTGCAATCAGTTCTAACTCTTCCTTTGATCGAAAGGGTTTTAAGGTTTGACAAGATAGATAAAGCAACGCTTATAGCCCTATCTATCTATTTACCAGAGCTAAAAGAAGAAATAAAGAGATACCTTTTTGTGTATAGCAAGGTCTATCCTGAGCTTAAAGGTGAAGATTTAAAAGAGCTTGGGATAGAGCCAGGGAAGCAACTTGGTGAGATTTTAAAGAAGCTTAGGGAAGAGAAACTTGAGGGGAGGCTCAAGACTAAAGATGAGGAAATAGCCTTTGTTAAGAGCTTGCTTTATTTCGCATCTTAACTATAATTCCTGAGAAAGTATTTTAGGGGTTTGTCCATGGAAGAGAATTTTAAGACGCTTCTTGAAGAGTACTTTCAAAGGATGGATGCTCAGATAAAGGTTGGCGATGTGATAAAGGGAGTTGTGGTTCATTTTGATGGAGAGAATTACTTTGTAGACCTTGGGGGAAAGGCTGAGGCTATTCTTCCAAAAACTGAAGTGGTTGAACCTGAGGAAATAAAGCTCGGTGAGGAGTTATCGGCAATAGTTATCCAAAGAGGACAAAGCGGAGTTTATGTTCTTTCTATAAAAAAGCTCTTTGAAAAAAAGGCAAAGGAGGAGTTTGAGGAGCTTTTTGCTAAGGGCTTACCCCTTAGGGTAAAGGTTGTGTCTCCGGTAAAAGGGGGCTATGTTGTAAGCTTTAAAGGTGTGGTTTCTGCTTTCTTACCTGGCTCTCAAGCTGAAAAAGACCCTGACTTTGTAGGAAAGGAAATAGCTGTTCTTCCTCTTGAGAAGAAGGAAAATAGTTATGTTGTTTCGCAAAAGGCATACCTTGCGAAGGAAAGGGACCTTAAAAAGAAAGAAATAGAAGAAAAGGTCCGTGAAGGGATACCTTTAGTAGGAAGGGTTAAGGCTAAAGTTAAGGGGGGCTTTATTGTAGACTTTGAGGGGGTCATTGCTGGATTTCTTCCCTTTTCTGAGCTTACGCATAGGAGGCTACCAAGCCCTGAGGACTACCTTCAGATTGGGGATGAGGTTAGAGTCTCAGTCCTTTCTTATGATCCTATCCAAGGTAAGCTAAAAGTTAGCTTAAAAGCCTTAGAGAAGGACCCGTGGGCAGAGGTTTTAGAAAAATATCCCGTTGATAGCAGGCATGTTGGGACGGTAGTTGAGGTAAAGCCCTTTGGAGCCTTTGTTGAGCTTGAACCTGGGATTGAAGGCTTAATCCCTGCAAGCGAGGTCTCTTGGCAGAGGGGGCTAAAACCCCAGGATGTGTTAAGCCAAGGGGACAGGGTAGAAGTTGTGGTGCTTGAAGTAAAGCCTGATGAAAGAAGGATGATCCTTAGCCTTAAACGCCTGGAAGAAGACCCTTGGGAGGTTTTTGCAAGGGAGCATAAGGTAGGGGATATAGTTTATGGGAAAGTCAGAGGGGTCGTTGATTTTGGGCTTTTTGTTGAGGTAAGAGAGGGTGTAGTTGGCTTTGTCCACCGGTCAGAAGCAAGCTGGAAGCGAAACCTAAATCTAAAAGAGGCTTTTTCAGAAGGAAGCGAAGTCACAGCAAAGATCCTTGAGCTAAATCCCTCGGGAAAAAGGCTAAAGCTAAGCATCAAGGCTTTGGTCCCAAATCCCTGGGATGTAGCAAGCGAAACCTTAAAGCCCGGAACCAATGTTTCCGGAAAGGTCAAACAGATTTTACCAGGCAAGGGCTACCTCGTTGAGATAACTGAGGATATAGTAGGGTTTTTGCCCTTTCGGGAAATCCCGCAAGGTGAAAAGTTTAAAGAAGGGGATAAAGTGCAGGGTAAGGTCATCCTTTTTGACCGGGAAAAAGAACGGGTGCATTTATCTGTCGTAGCTTTAAAAGAAGAGGAAGAAAAGATGTTAGCCCAGGAGTACCTAAGCTCTCAGAGCCCATCAGGAAGTCTTACCTTGGGTAAAGTTTTGAAATCTTTGACTGAAAGAGAAGGCTCATGAAGCGCCCTTGGTTGGTTTACGGATTAGCCTTTTTAGGCGGTCTTGTCCTTTTTTTAATTCTTCTATCCTTTATTTTTGCCCTTTTAGTAAGCTACAAACACTTTGACCTTGGGAAACCAAAAATAGGGGTTCTGGAGATAAAAGGTGTTATCCTCGATGCTGACGAGTATCTTTCTGCCATAAGGGAGTTTAGAACAAGGCGGGATGTTAAGGCAGTTTTGGTAAGGGTTGAGTCTCCTGGCGGAGCCATTGGTCCAACTCAAGAGGTCTTTGAGGAGCTTAAAAAGCTTAGGAAAGAAAAGCCTATTTATGTTTCCATGGGGGGTGTTTCTGCGTCCGGAGGCTACTATGTATCCCTTGCTGGGGAAAAGATCTTTGCCAATCCTGGAACGATTACCGGAAGCATTGGAGTGGTGATCGAGCTACCAAACCTTGAAAAACTGTTTGAGAAGCTTGGGATTAAAAGCGAAACCATAAAGAGCGGAGAGTTTAAGGATACAGGGAGCATCTACCGTGGTTTAACTAAGGAGGAAAGGGAATACTTGAAGGCAAAGGTCAATCAGTTGCACGAGCAGTTCGTTAGAGCTGTAGCCGAGGAAAGAAAGCTTCCTCTTGATAAGGTTAAAAGCCTTGCCGATGGTCGCATCTACACAGGTGAGGAGGCAAAGGCGCTAAAGCTTATCGACGATCTTGGGAATTACTACACGGCTTTAGAGGAGCTCAAAAAGAGGATAAATTTAAAAGAAGTGGAAATTTTGGTTTTGCCAAGGAAAAAGGGATTTTGGGAAAGGTTTTTTGAGGAAAAAACAAGCCTTTCTGTGGAAAAGCTTCTTCAATCATTATATTTTCAACCCTTTTACATCATTAAGCTTAATCTATGACTGGGAAGGATTTAGCCAAAAAGCTCTTATCAATCTTTCCTGATCTTGAGAAGGATGTTGCCTTAAGCTTAACTAATGCCTTCTTTGAAACTCTAAAGTTCGCGATGAAAGATGGACATTCTGTTGAGCTTCGAGGATTTGGGACCTTTCAGCCAAGGGTTTGCAAAGGGGTAATCTTTGTAAACCCAAAAAACAATCAGCGCTACTATGTGCAAGAAAAGAAAAGGGTAGTCTTTCGAACTGGGACAGAATTCCTTGAAAGGCTAAACACCCCCTTTGACGCCGGGCTTGACCTTGGGACCCAGACCTTTAGGCTTATTCTTGGAAAGCACTTTGAAGATACTCCATACTTTCTCCTACGGGAGAGGGCAAATGTTAGGCTTGGGGAGGGGCTTTGCGAAAGCGGGTTGATTTGTGAGGCAGCAAAGGAAAGGGGCTTTTCTGCTTTAAAGAATTTTAAAGAGATTTTAGATAGGTATGAGGTAAAAAACATCAAAGCCATAGGGACGGCGGTCTTCAGGAAGGCTAAGAACGCAATGGAGTTTATCGCTGAGGTTGAAAAAAGCTTTGGAATAAAGATAGAAATTTTAAGCCCGGAGGAGGAGGCAAAATATACCTTAAAGGGCATAAAGTTTGGGTTAGAGATGCTTGATTATAAACCAAGGTCTTTTGTCCTTGTTGATGTAGGTGGAGGTTCAACGGAGGTTATTTACTATAAAGAAGACTTTGAGCCGGTAATCTACAGCTTAGACCTTGGAGTTGTCGCCTTAAGAGACTTTTTTGGTCTTCGTTATCCCTTGACTACAAAAGCCCTTCAATCTTTGAGAGACTATATCCGGGACAAACTAAAAGAGTTACCATACACCAAGCCAGAGATGCTGGTTATAACGGGAGGTTCGGCCTCTCTTCTTGGGTCTTTGGACCTAAAACTAAAAATTTACGATCAAAGAGCCTTACATGGGCACCGGATTACCCTTGAGAGAATTGCTAAGATGGCTCAGAGACTAACCAGTATGACTCTATCTCAGCTCTCAAGGGTTAGGGGGATGGAAAGAGGAAGGGAAGACCTCGTTGCCCCAGCCTTATGCGTATACCTTGAGCTTTTATCATACTTTCAGCTTGATTCTGCGGTAATAAGCGAGTTTGGCATCCTTGAAGCTACTTTACTTTCCTTGTGGGGATTGTAAAATATATAAAGATTAAAAATCACTAAAGAACGATTAAAAAAGGGTCGAGGGGGTATATGTTTGAGATAATTGAGGAAGCTTTAACCTTTGATGATGTTTTACTCGTGCCAGCTTACTCAGAGGTTTTACCGAAGGATGTTGATGTTTCAACTTACATTACCCCTAAGATCAAGCTAAACATCCCTCTTCTTTCTGCGGCCATGGATACGGTTACTGAAAGTAAGATGGCTATTGCTCTTGCCCGTGAAGGAGGGCTTGGGGTTATTCACCGGAATTTACCTTTGGAAGAGCAGGTGAGGGAGGTAGAAAAGGTAAAGAAATCGGAAAGCGGTATGATCTATGACCCCATAACTGTAACTCCTGATACTCCCATTCGAAAAGTTTTAGCCCTGATGGAGGAGTATAAGATCTCTGGTATTCCTGTAGTTGAGGGACCAAAGAAAAAGCTTGTCGGTATTGTTACAAACAGGGACCTTAGGTTTGAAACCCAGCTTGATAAACCGGTCAAAGAGGTGATGACCAAGGAGAATTTAGTGGTTGCAAAGCCTGGAATTACGCTTGACGAAGCGGTAAAAATCCTTCACGAAAGACGCATAGAAAAGCTTCTTATTGTGGATGATGACTTCTGTCTTAAAGGATTAATAACCATAAAGGACATCGAAAAGATAAAGAAGTATCCGAATGCGTGCAAGGATGAGCTTGGAAGGCTTAGGGTTGGAGCAGCGATTGGGGTTGGAAAAAATCGCTTAGAGCAAGCAGAGGCACTGCTTAAGGCTGGTGCTGATGTTCTGTTTATCGATTCTGCGCATGGACATAGCAAAAATGTTATAGATACAATTAAAGAGATAAAGTATCATTTCCCCGATTGTCAGCTCATCGCCGGGAACATCGCAACTGCTGAGGGTTGTGAAGCCCTGATCAAAGCAGGAGCAGATGGAGTAAAGGTAGGCGTTGGTCCAGGTTCTATTTGCACAACAAGGATAGTTGCTGGAGCAGGAGTTCCTCAGCTAACAGCAATTGCTAATGCAGCTAAGGTAGCCGATCGCTACGGTATTCCGATTATTGCCGATGGTGGTATAAGGTTTTCAGGGGATATAACCAAGGCTATCGCAGCTGGAGCTTGGGCTGTGATGATAGGTAATCTCTTTGCAGGAACCGAAGAAGCACCGGGAGAGGTAATCCTTTATGAAGGGCGAACTTACAAGCTTTACCGGGGAATGGGTTCTCTCTCTGCCATGTTTAAAAGCGGCGCTCGAGAGAGATACGGGCAGGAGGCTGAAGATATTTCTAAGTTTGTGCCTGAGGGGGTTGAGGGTAGGGTGCCCTATCGCGGACCAGTATCTAACATCATTTATCAGCTAGTAGGTGGGCTAAAGGCAGGGATGGGTTATTGTGGATGTGCAACCATAGAGGAGCTAAGGAAAAAGGCTAAGTTTATCAAGATTACCCCTGCAGGTTATAGGGAGAGCCATGTTCATGATGTGGTCATCCTAAGGGAGGCTCCAAACTACTGGGTGGGTAAATAATGGCTTACTTTAAATGGAAGGGAAGGTCAGCATCGGGTGAGATAAGGACAGGCGTTTTAGAGGCTCCAAGCCCGCAAGTCGTTGAGGTATATCTTCGAAGGCTAAACATCAAACCCATCGAAATAAAAGCTCAGAAAGAGCCAACTTTTCGGCTTACTTTAAAGAGGGTTTCGGAAAAGGAGCTCATGCTATTTACTCGGCAGTTTGCTACCGTCCTTGAGGCAGGGCTTCCTATTGTTAAGGCTTTAGAAACGCTTAGCATGCAACAGAAAAACCCCTACTTTAGAAAGATTCTTGATGACATCAAGAAGAAGGTAGAGGGTGGGTCGGCTCTTAGCGACGCCATGGCTGAGTACTCAAAGGTTTTTGGAAGGCTCTACATTCACATGGTCCGGTCTGGTGAGGCTTCTGGTAATCTTGATGTGGTTTTAAAAAGGCTTGCTGTCTACTTGGAAAAAATCGTAGCCATCAAGTCAAAGGTAAAGCATGCAATGATCTATCCCTCAGTAATCATTTTCGTTACTATAGTTGTCATATCTATTCTTATGATATTTGTAATACCTAAGTTTGCTCAGCTTTTTGCCGAAGCTGGTCAGGCTCTCCCACTGCCAACCCAGATTTTAATCGACATAAGCAACAACTTCAAATATATTTTTGGAATATTCCTTGCCTTAAGCATTGGGTTTGTTGTTTTGATTAAATACCTAAGACGGTCAGAAAGAGGGCGCCTTGAAACGGATAGGTTGCTTTTAAAAATTCCCATCTTTGGGGAGCTTTTCCATAAGGCAGCTGTATCCCGTATGGCGCGCACCCTGGGAAGTCTAATCACGGCTGGTGTTCCGTTGCTTCAGGCTATTGCGGTAGCTGCAGAAACATCAGGAAATAAGGTGATTGAAAAAGCCCTTGAAGATGTAAGGTTAAGCGTAGCCGCCGGGCAAACCATTGCTGACCCGATGTTTTACACTGGAGTCTTTCCCTACATGCTCATAGAGATGGTTAGAGTAGGGGAGATGTCCGGACGGCTTGATGAGATGTTGTATAAGGTTGCAGATTTTTACGAGGAAGAAGTTGACCGGACGGTTGCTACCATATCAACCCTCATTGAGCCGGTCTTGCTTGTCATCCTTGGCGGTGTTATCGGCGGGATACTTGTAGCCCTATATCTCCCTATCTTCCAGCTTGGCGGAGTAGTCGGAGGTGGTGGTTAAAATATAAAAATGATGAGGGGGCGATACCCCCGTTGTTCGAAATTAGATAAAATTTAATAAAAATTTAAGATTTGCAGGTCTTTTTGCCCCTTCCTTTGCAGGAGGAGGAAGATTCTCCCTGTCCTTCAGCTTTGGTCATGGTGTTTTCTGCCCCGCAGGATGGGCACTTCTTTGGTTTACACCTTGATTCTTTCGTTGCTCCGCATTGACTACACTTCCAAACAGCCATAATCTACCTCCCTTTTAAAAATTTTCCTTAAAAGATAACAAATCTAAAAATAAAAGCAATAGTTTTATTCGAGGCTGTTTTAAAAATTTGTGCAAGCCCCCCTGTTGTCGCCTCGAGGCATTTTTTGTCGCCCCGAGCGAAGCAAGGGGTCCCTCGGCACTTACGTGCCTCGGGAAGACATCCCGAAGCGCCTTCCCGAACGAAGTGAGGGATGCCTCGCTATCGCTCGGCAGGACAAAATAGAGGGGGACTTTTTTGCACAGCCCCCTAGGTTTATTCAAACTTTTTCTTTGGTGGCTTTGGTAGATAGTCAAGTCGAGGGTTAAACAGGGCTTTGAAAATGCTCTTTTTGACCTTTGGGTTTAGAGGATAGACCTTTTGTTGTAAAAGTTCGTTAACGGCATTTCTCATCGTTCCTTTAGAGAAGGGGCAGGGGTTTTCAAGAACTTGCCAGCCCTTTTCAGCAACAAAGGATGATATTAGTTGCTTCTCAACAAAGTAAAGAGGTCTAATAATATAAAGTTTACCTTTAAACATCTCTTGGCTTGGGACTAGAGCTGATATCTCTCCATGGAAGAAAAGGTTCATAAAGAAAGTGGTGAGCACGTCGTCTTGGTGATGACCAAAGGCTATTTTATTAGCTTCAAGCTTTTCGGCAATCCTGAAAAAGTGCTTTCTTCTGTGCCAAGAGCAGACAAAGCAAGGGTTAACTCTCCCTTCATCAAAAGCTGAGATAGCTTGAAGTCCGTAATTCGTTTTTTCAAAGATAAACTCTATACCCCTTTTTTCACAGAAAGCTTTCAAAAAGGATATTCCGCTTAGGTATTTATCTTCCTCTTTGGGAAAGCCCATGTCAAGATGGATGGCTGTAAGCTTAGCTCTTATCCTTACTTTATCCTTCCAAAAGGAAAGAAAGTGCGTCAAAACAAGACTATCCTCACCCCCAGAGAAGGCAACAAGAACATGGTCCCCATCTCTTAATAGCTCATAACCAAATATGGCTTTCCCAACAAGCCGCCTTATCTTTTCTTCAAGCCCCATGGAGTAGTGATTAATGAAGATTTATGATTTTTGATTTTTTATAATATTACTATAAAGCTAAAAAAATTTCAAAACCTTACCCAACATGTGTTGTTTGATAAAAAAAACTTCTCTCTTATCAGCTAAAAAAAGCGGGGGATTTTTTGCTTGAAGGGTCGAGGTAAGAGCTTATATCATGTCCTGCTTTGCGAAGTGAGGATGACCATCCCATTATAATAATTTTGAGCAAAGCGAGACATCTTCCTTTTTTTCCTATGGAGAGGAAAAGCATTTCTTGACTTAGTCTGCTCATTTTTATAGAATTTTTAAAAACTTCAAAGTAGGGGGTAGGCTTATGGCTGAGATGCAAATTGAGCAGTGTAAGGTTGAGGTCGTTAAGGGAGACATTACAGAAGAGGCAACAGATGCAATAGTTAACGCAGCAAACGAGAGGCTAATCCCTGGCGGTGGGGTTGACGGAGCTATCCACAGAAAGGGTGGTCCCTCTATATTAGAAGAACTTAGGGCAAAATACACTCACTGCCCAACTGGGCAAGCTGTGGTTACCCGTGGAGGAAATCTAAAAGCTAAGTATGTAATCCATGCCGTCGGTCCAATTTACAAGGATGGGAAGTCCGGAGAGGCAGAGCTCTTGGCAAGCGCTTATCGTTCGGCCCTTGAAAAAGCCTTAGAACTAAACTTAAACTCTATTTCTTTTCCAGCTTTAAGCACCGGTGCCTACGGATACCCTTTAGAAGAAGCATCAAACATAGCTTTAAAAACCGTTATTGACTTTGTCAAAGAGAAGCAAGCCCCAAAGCTTGTAAGGTTCGTGCTCTTTACCGATGAAGCCTATGAAATTTTTGTAAAGACGCTTGAAAAGTTTAAAACTGAACTATCTTAAGTAGAAGCAATCTCCAGAATAAACTTTGCGTATTCCAGCTTCTGTTTGAACAAGCAAGGCTCCGTCATCATCAAGGTCAAGGGCAACCCCTTCAAAGCTTTCGTTTAAAGTTTTAACTTTGACAGGTCTTCCAAGGGTAGAAGAAAGAGACTTCCATTCCCTAAGAATTTCTTGCATAGAAGAGTTAAAATATAGGGCTTCAAAATTTTGAAGTAAAGAGCTAAGAAAGGCAAATCTGTCAACCTTTTTCCCTAAGTATTCGGAGACTGAGATTGCCCTTTGTTCAAAGGGCTCCTGCGAGACTTTGTTGTTTAAGTTTACGCCAATACCGATTAGGGCATAATCCATAAGGTCTGCCTCTCCCTTTACTTCAAGAAGGATGCCCGCAACTTTTTTCTCGAAAACCAGCACATCGTTTGGCCATTTGAGAGTTGGAGAAAGCTTATAATTTTCCTTTAAGGCATTTGCTACCGCTAATGCTGAAAGGAAGGGAAAAACAAATGCGTATTTAAGAGGGCGCTTATCAAGTAGGATAAGGGTTATCCAGAGCCCGCCAAGGTCTGACTTCCAAGCCCTGCTAAGCCTTCCTCGCCCTGCCGTTTGTTTTTCCGCTATCACGATGGCTTTATTTCCCCTTTCAGCAAGCTTCTTTGCCACATCCATCGTGGAAGATACCTCAAACTTGTAAACGACCTTTTCCCAAAGGGTTAGCTTCGCGACAAGCTCATTTAGCCTTGAGGGAAGAAGGAGGTCTTTATACCTAAGAAAATAGCCTTTTTTGGTTGCTTGAATTTCAATACCTTCCTTCTTTAGCCCTTGAATAGCCTTCCAAACCGCCGTCCTTGAAACATAAAGCTCCTTTGCTAAAACCTCACCAGAGACTTCAGAAGGAGCATTTACCAGAATCTCTAAAATTTTTTCTTTAAGGTTCATTTTTGGCTTAAATTTTACCAAAAGAGCCTTGCAAAGGAAAGAAAATCCTTTAGGACCCCCAAAAAACCTCTCTTTTTCTTGATAAGCCTAATGATCTCTTTTATGACCTCTCTTTTAAACTTTCCTTGAGCGGAAAAGTAAAGAGACATAGCTTCAAAAAGCAGTTCAGGGTAGGTAGAAAAAATATGCTTGTTCCGTAGGAATAGGTCCTTCATGTTCTTTGCCAAGGCTAAGTCTTTATAAAAGTAGCTTTCTTTGAGCTTTTCTTCGTAGACCTTTAGTGTTTTTTCGGAAAAGTCACCCTTTTCTAAGGCAAAAAAGGCTGTTTCTCCTGCCAAAAGACCGGAGTAGATGGCAAGGTTTGTTCCCTCTCTAAACAAGGGATTGACAAAACCTCCTGCATCCCCGCAAACTAAGACCCCATTTCCATAAAACTTAGGGAACCCTTTATAACCCCACTCGGGTATAAGATGAGCTCCATACTCTAAAACTTCCGCCCCCTCAAAGAGCCTTTGGAAGAAAGGGTGGGTCTTCGCTCTTTCTAAAAGCTCGTAAGGTCTAACTCTATTTTTGGCAAGCTCAGAGAGAAAAACTCCGATACCAAAGGAGATACTGTTTTTGTTCGTGTAGATAAAGCCTAAACCAGGATAGCCCTGGGTGATAAACCCAAGGATCTCAAGAGCTAAGCCCTCATCCTCCTTTAACCCAAGCCTTTTTTCAAGCTCGCCTTTTGGTAGCTGGAGAACCTCTTTTACAGAGAGGACTACCTCTTCAGGCTGAAAATCTCTGGAGTATAGCCCTGCCTTTTGGGAGAGGATCCTGTTTACTCCTTCGGCAAGGATGACCACCTTGGCTGAAATGGATGCCGGGCTACTATCAAAAAAAGACTTTGGACGGTCAACGATAACACCGGATATGTTCCCATTATCATCCTTTAAAAAATCCACTACCTTTGTCTTTGGGGCAAGGTCAACTCCAGCCCTTTGAGCAACATCAGCTAAGAAAGGGTCAAACTTTGCTCTAAAGGCTGTAAAAGAATGAGTTCTATCCTCTTTTGAATGGGTAAGCTTCACATAGCCCCTTTCTGTTAAGATGAGATATCCCTCTTCAGTGACTGGCCTTTCACAGGGGAAGGGCTCAACGTTTGGAAACTCTGGGACAAGCTTCTTAATAGATTCCGTGTATACCACTCCTCCGAAGAGGTTCTTTGCCCCGCAGAATCTCCCTCGTTCAATGAGAAGGGTTTTTACACCACTTCTCCCAAGGTAGATCCCTGCAGAAAGCCCGGCCGGACCACCGCCAACGATGACTACATCGTATTCGAAGTCAGCCTTCACTCTACCCAAGCCCCTTCTCCTTCTTTATCCTCTCGATCAAGGCTGGGATAATCTTTTTCCAGTCGCCAACAATCCCAAGGTCGGAGATTTTAAAGATCTCAGCTTTTGGGTCGATGTTTATGCTTATTATGCAGTCTGAGTTTTGCATACCTGCTCGGTGTTGAATGGCGCCAGAGATCCCTACCGCAAGGTAGACCTTTGGTCTAACTGTTTTTCCCGTTTGTCCAACCTGATGCTCATAGGAAATCCACCCAGCCTCAACGGCAAGCCTTGAAGCCCCAACATCACCATTGAGAAGCTTTGCAAGCTCAAAAAGCTTAGCAAAACCCTCCTTACCCCCAATCCCTTTTCCCCCAGCAACTATCACCTCGGCAAGCTCAATCTTAACCGTTTTTTCCTTAGGAATAAAGCCAATCCTCTCAACTCCGACCTCTTCTTCAGAAAGTTCAACCTCAACAGTTATTATTTTTCCAGTTTTCCCCTCCTTTCTTTCTGGCATAGGAAAGATCCTCGGGCGCACGCTTGCCATCTGGGGGCGATGGTCAGGACAGATGATGGTTGCCATGATGTTTCCACCATAGGCAGGACGAGTCATGAGAAGGTTCTTCGTAGCCTTATCTATAGAAAGCTCTGTGACATCTGCGGTAAGACCCGTCTCAAGAAGGGTTGCTACACCACCTGCAAGGTCTCTTCCAAGAGGAGTGGCAGGAAGAAGAAGGATCTCGGGCTTGTATTTTTTGGCAACCTCGGCTAAAGCCTTGGCATAGGCTCTATGCCTATAGTAAGCTAAAGCAGGATGGGAAACTACATAGACTTTGTCTGCACCATAGGCAAAAATTTCCGAAGTTAGGTCTGAAACTTCATGACCAAGTAGGACTCCTGCTGTAATACCCTCTAAGTCTTGAGCAAGCCTTTTTGCTACACCAAGAAGCTCAAAGGACACAGGATGGATGGCTTTTTCTTCCTGCTCGATGTAAACCCAGACCTCCTTTGAGGTTTCAGCCGTCACAATACCCCCTTCGCTTTCAAAAGCTTAATAATTTCTTCTACCACAGCCTCAACTCCAACCTCATCAAGGTTTATCATCTTTCCCTGTTTTTTTATCTCAGGGGTATAGACCCTATGGACGCGGGTAGGGGACCCTTTAAGTCCTAATCGGTTTAGGTCATAGGGTATTGGACCATCTGCCCCGAAGACCTCAGGCTCAGCCTTTTGGGCTTGAAGGATGGCAAAAAGGGGTGAAAATACCGGATGTCCAGCCTCTTTCTCACAGGTTAAAAGCACAGGAAGCCTTGCCGAAAGAATTTCTATCCCTTTTTCCGTCTTCCTTTGAACAATTATTTTTCTTTTCTCAAGGTCAAGCTCTTCTATTTTGATGGTATAAGTGATGACCGGAACATTTAGCCTTGCCGCAACACCTGGTCCAACCTGAGCTGTGTCTCCATCTATGGCTTGCTTCCCAAAGAGATACAGGTCAAAGGGACGGTCTGTTTTTTCTAAAAATTTTATCGCTTCGGCTAAGGTGTAGCTTGTGGCTAAGGTATCTGCGCCGGCAAACCTCCTATCAGTAAGTAGAATAATTCGGTCGGCAAAATACTCCAGAGCCTCCTTCAAGGCAAGCCTTGCTTGAGGTGGACCCATGGTAATAACAGTGATCTTCCCCCCATAAGTCTTCTTTAAGTTGCAAGCAAGGGCTAAAGCAGAAATATCATAGGGATTGATGACCGCCGGAACCCCCTCCCTTATTAGGGTCCCGGTCTCAGGGTTTATCCTTATGTTTGTGGTGTCCGGAACTTGTTTTATTGAGACTAAAAGGTTTAGCATTAAAAGGCATTATAACATCTAATCCTCACTCAGTAAATCTTCATAAACATCAAAGCATTCTTTTATGAGACAATCCTCGTCAGCAAAGAAGCATCTTCCTTCTTTTCTTTGAGGTATGGGATTTTCTGGCACTTTAATTTCCGAAAAGAGCTCTTTCATTCTTTTGTAGACCCTTTCAAAAGGCTCAGGAATAGTGGTATTAGCAAGATTACTTTCAAGCTTTTCTAGCTCTTCTTTGGCATCCTCAATCACTTTAACCCTTGATTTGCATACGGAACACCTCGGGTCGTTTTGCTGATTAACAAGAACTCCTGCGAGAAAATGTAAAGCCCTTATGCGATTTATAAGCTCCTTTTCCTCCATCTTTTCCTCCATAATCCCCCTCCTTAAAAAGGTGTTTTGTTTAATAATAATCATAAATAATCAACTATAAGTTATTAATGAAAAATTTCACATTGCTTCCCATTTAAGACCAATGCCTATGGTTTGAGGTTGAGCCAAAACTCCTTTTTTCTGGAGGGGGTAGTATATTTCATAGTATTTTTCGTCAAGTAAATTTTCTCCCCAGAGGCGAATGGATAGACCTTTAAACCTTTTTTCAAGGTCAAATCCTAAAAGATAAACTTCAGGCTGGTTGTATCTTTTTTGCGGGTTTAAGTGAAGTTTAAGAGATACCTCTAAAGAGAGATTTTTCAAAAGAGCAAACTGTAGATTATGCCTAAGATAGTTTCCATGATACCGGGAAAGACTGATCTTTTCGCCAAAAAGGTTAACATAGGTATAGCTTAAAATGAAGTGACCAAAAGTAGAATTGTAAACAAGGTTTATCGTCCCTCCAAAGGCAGAAACATCTAAGTTTTCAGCAAAGGTTCCAGAAGAATTGGAAACCCAATCGATGAGATTCTGTCCTCTCCGAAGAAAAAGGGTAAAGGAGAAAATTCCTTTAGGTAGAGAATAATCAAAACCTCCCTCAAGATTTAGTGCCTTCTCAGGTGAAAGCTCTGGATTACCTTTTATCCCGAGTGAGTTGTATCTTAGCTCTGTTGCTGAGGGAAGGCGGTAGGATAGGTTTGCTTGAGCTCGGAGTTTAAGGTCCTTCTTTAGTAGATGGCTTAGACCAGAGCCAAGAGAGAGGAAGTCCTTTTCCCCTGCGTAGACATCATACCTTCCCCTTAGGTCTACATAGGTTCTATCGAAAAGCTCAAAGTTTATCCCAGAATAAAGACCTATGGCTCTTCTTAAAAGCCTTCCAAGCCTTGTTGAATCTAAGGTTTCATAGCTTCCTTCAAGACCAAAGGTGTAGATGCTTTTTCCCTCTTCTAAAGTAAAGGGAAGGTTTAACCTTAGAAGCTTCGAAGTATGCTTGTTTTCATAAAAGTTCGGATTTCTTCTGTCAAGGAGATAGTGGTCGTGGTTTACTCTGGCAATAATTCCCGGTTCAAAAAGAAAGCTTCCTAAGCTAAAAAGCCTTTTCGCAAGAAAGAGCTGGGTCCTTGTCTCTTCCCATTCACCATCAAACCTTGGCGTATAAAAGTTTTTCGCCCCAAAATCCTTTTCAACAAATCCATAGAAGATGAGCTTTCTTTCATCCTTGGTGTAAAGGTTTAGCGTTCGGATATCAAAATCTCTGTTCCAGATGAAGCCGTTTGATTTTTTCTGCTGAAGGCTAAGGGAAAAGGGAAGAGAGGGAAGGGGATAAGAAAGCTGGAGAGTGTAATCTTTGTAGTCGTAAGAGCCAAGGTTTGCTGAGGCTAAAGCTTGAAGTTTTTTGGGTTTTTCTAAAACATAGTTTAGGGCTCCGCCAAAGCCAGAGGGCCCATAAGTTGGGCTTGCCCCTCCTGTCAAAACCTCGATAGAGCTTAAATTTTGGCTAAGGATGGGAAGGTTCATCAGATGATGCCCTGTTTGCAGGTCTGAGACCCGAAGACCCTCAATGAGGAGAAGATTTTGCTCAAAGTTTGTCCCCCGAATAGATAAATCTTCTTGAACTCCAAATCCCCCTCTTTCCCTAATGTCAACCGCAGAATGTAAGGACCCTCCTTTTTCAAGGAAAGCCTTAGGTATGATGCTTACTTCTTGTGTAGTCCTCTCAAAAGGAAAGAGAAAACTTTGTCCTATGATTTGAACCTTCTCAAGAAGCACCTCTTCTTCCGCAAAGGCAAGTGAGGGAAGGAAAAGCAGGCTTCTCAAAATAAGCCCCTTGAATGGCTTTTTAGGTTTCATCGTTCGCTGCCCTCCTCTGGCATTTTGTGTTAACCTAAAATTATAATTTGGTTAACAAATAAAGCAAGTTTTTGCCTTATTTTACCTATTCAAACTGCTAAGACTATTTCAAAAAGTCTCCTACTCCGTCCTGCCGAACGATAGCGAGGCAGCTCTTACTTCTTTCGGGACGGCGCCCCGGGATGTCATCGTGAGGTGCGCAAGCGCTGAGGGACCCCCTCGCATCGCTTGGGGCGACAAAAAATAGGCTCTGGATGGTGTGACATATGGGGTTTACACAAATTTTTAAAACAGCCTCAGAGGGATTGGGAAAGTATCTATAAATCCCTTGCCTAAAATTTCATTAGGAGTAAATTAATAATAAAAAAATGTTATTTAAAATTAGCAAACCCAAAAATTTAAGCCTTACTTCCTTTATTTTCCTTTTGATTTTCTTTACTCTGCTCATTGGCTCGTTGATAACCTTTTTTATCATCCGAAGCTACACATTTGAAATTATCAAAAAGCTTGAAATAGAAAAGGTTGAACGGTTAGGGGAGAGCTTGCGGATCCAAACTCTCGAAAATTTGGTTGTTGACCAGTATGATGAGATAGAGAAAAGATTTGAGCTCTACATAAAAGATGGGCTTATAGAAGGGGCTATCCTTTTAAGTCCAGATAAAGGTCCCATTATCTATCTAAGTAAGAGTAAGGATGAAAAGGGAGAAATCGTTAGACTTTATCGAACACTTCCTCCTGGAGTTAAAATTCCTGAAAAGAGCTACTACGATGAGAAGAGGGCTAAATATTTTGTCTTTTCTGAGCTAAAGATAAAAAAAATCGTTTTTGGATATCTAATACTAACCTTCGATTTTTCTAAGATTAGAGACCTATATTGGGCAACGACTATTCTTTTGACAAGCCTTTATACGATCTTTTTGCTTTTCCTTCTAGTCCTTTGGTATCCTTTTTACCGCAAGATAAAGAAGGATCTTGAAAGCGCTATCGTGTTTGCCAAAGAGCTTCCTTTCAAAAAAGGCGAATTCTTAAGTATCTCTCCTTTTTTTGCCGAAACAAAGGACCTGACAGAGTCTCTGAACTGGGCAAGCCTACAACTTCGGGAGATGGAAAGAGAGCTGATTAAGGAGAAGGCTCTAATGGATGGCGTTCTTTCAACTATTGACGAGGCAGTCTTTGTTTTAGCACCTGACTTTACGATAAAGTATCAAAATGAGAGAGCAAAAGAACTTTTGCATAAACTATCAGGATTAGGAGCTGAAGACCAAGATGTTTTAAAAAGGCTTTTTTTAGAGGGTAGGTTTAAAGTTTATCCTGAAGGAAAGACTCTAAGCCTTGAGGAGCTTCTTGAAAATTTAAAAAGGGGAGACCGGGTTGAGCTTCAGGCTGAGGTGAACGGCTCTGTGTATGAGCTGAGCTTAAAGCGTGTTTCTTCTCTTGAAGAGCATCAAGATTTGCTCCTTTCTTTAAAGGATATTACTCAAAAAATCCGTGCTCAAGAAGAATTTTTGCGAACCGAAAAGATGAAAAGCCTCATCCAACTTGCGGCAGGAATTGCTCACGACCTGAATAATGTGTTAGCCATTTTGTTTAACACTTTAAACTTGATGCTTCTTTCCAAAGGTGTGCCTGCAGAAATGCGAGGAGTAATTCATACTTTAGAGAGACATCTAAAAAAGGCAAAATACCTTGCCTTTCAGCTTTTAAGCCTTTCCAAGGGTGGGGAGATAGTTTTAGAACAGGCCGACCTTGAGATGGTAATCAAGGATACCTCAAGCTTTGCTTTAGCTGGAACCAGAACTAAGTTTTATTTAGACTTAAAGGTCAATGTGAAAAACCTAAAAAGCGACCCCTACGCCCTTTCTCAAATCCTTATGAACTTATTTATAAACAGTGTTCAAGCTGGGGCAAAAAGTATTAGAGTAGTAGTAGATAAGACAAAAGAGGATGAAAGAGACTATTTACTAATTGTAGTTTCTGATGATGGACCGGGGATCCCGTCTGAGATTTTGGACAAGGTCTTTGAGCCCTTCTTTACCACTAAAAAAGAGGGCTCGGGGCTTGGTTTATACATCGTAAAAAGTTTAGTAGAAAGACTTGGAGGGAGAGTAAAGGTAGAAAGTAGTTTGGGAGAGGGGGCGACCTTCTACATCTACCTTCCCTATGAGACGATAGAAGAGGAAAGGGCGGAAGAAAGAGCTCTGCCTTTAGATAGGCGTCTTCGCATCCTTGTCGTTGACGATGAGGAAGACTTGAGGGAAAGCTTAGCCCTTATTTTAAAAGAGCTTGGGCATGAGGTTATCACCGCAGGAGACGGAGAAGAAGCCCTCTCCACTTTCTTAAGCCTTACTTCTCAGGGGAAGGATATTGACCTTTTGATCACCGATTTTACCATGCCAGGTCGTTTAAACGGCTTAGAGCTAATAAAGACTTTAAGAGAGTTTGCTCCAGATTTAAAGTCTATCCTTTCTACGGGCTACGCTGAAGTAGGAGAGGGGGAAGACTTGTCAGAGTTTAACATCGTAAGCGTCCTTCGTAAGCCTTACACTTTAGAAGACCTAATAAAAGCTTTGAATAAAGCCTAAGAGAGTGGACGGATGGTGGGGACTATGCTTTGGTTTAGGCTTTTAGCGCTAATTCTTTTAGCATGCTTTATAACAGCATCTTTTAAAAAGTCCTTGGGTCAAGAAAGGGTCTTCACCATTGGGGTTGTGCCTCAGTTTACGCCCGTTGAAATCTATGAAAGATGGGGACCTTTAGTTAAGGAGCTTGAAAATCGAACAGGCTTAAAGTTTGAATTAAAAACTTATAAAAGTATCCCCGAGTTTGAGAAAGCTTTTCTCAAAGGCGAGCTTGATTTTGTCTTCATGAACCCTTACCATCAAGTTATGGCTTATAAGGCTCAAAAGTACATCCCCCTTGTGCGAGATAAAACCCCTCTAACCGGTATTCTTGTTGTAAGAAGGGATAGTCCGGTCAAAGAGGTAAAGGATTTAAACGGTAAGGTCATAGCCTTTCCTGCCCCGAACGCCTTTGCAGCATCCCTCTACATGAGGGCGCTCTTAACGGAGCAGTTTAAGATTAAGTTCATTCCAGAGTATGTTAAGACCCATGATAATGTCTATAGGCAGGTGATCCTTGGCAAGGCTCAAGCTGGCGGAGGGGTGAACAACACCTTTCTTAGACAACCAGAGGAGGTAAAAAGGGAGCTGAGGGTCCTTTATGAGACTCCTCCTAGTGCTCCCCATCCTTTCTCAGTCCATCCAAGGGTTCCAAAAGAGGTTAGAGATAAGGTAAAGAAGGCTATTTTATACATGGCAAATGAGCGGAATATGAAAGCTCTTCTTGATAGGGTGCAGATGCCAAACCCTGTTCCTGCTGATTATGCTCGAGACTATAAGCCCCTTGAGAAGCTCAATCTCGAAAAATACGTAGTGCTTGAGTAGCGATGGAGCTTCTTTTACTTGGCGGCATCACTGCAGGCTTCCCCTCCCAGGTTGAAGACACGCTCTTTGAAAGCATTAGCATGGAGGAATGGCTTATTAGAAATCCTACCTCAACCTATCTTGTCAAGGTTTACGGAGAGTCTATGATAGAGGCTGGGATTCTACCAGGCGATTATGTCCTCGTTGATCGGGCTCTCACCCCAAGGAATGGAGACATAGTGATTGTTAGGATCGAGGATGAGTGGACGATGAAGTATTTTTACAGGGATGAAAAGGGGATAAGGCTTAAGCCAGCAAATAAAAGTTATCCTGAGCTTATCCTTAGCCCGGGAAAGGAAGTTGAAATCTTCGGGGTCATTGTTGCCGTAATCAGAAAGTATAGATAGAATTAAATCTTGATGGTTCTAAACATCCACAGCCTACCGAGAGCCATCCTTCATGTTGATGCCGATGCCTTCTTTGCAAGCGTAGAGCAAGCAACAAACCCAGAGCTTAAAGGAAAGCCCGTCGTCGTAGGAAGAGAAAGGGGTATTGTCACAGCGGTCTCTTACGAAGGTAAAGCCTTAGGGATAAAAAGGGGCATGACGATTGCCGAAGTAAAAAGGCGTTTCCCCCAAGCTATAATCCTCGATTCTGATTACGAGAAGTATTCTCTTTTTTCCCTGCGGATGTTTGACATCTTAAGGGAGTTTACCCCTGATGTTGAAGAGTATTCTATCGATGAAGCCTTTGCGGATTTAACCGGGCTTAGAAGGCTTTATCGTTGCGGTTATGAGGGCATAGCCTTAGCCATAAAAGAAAGGATTAAGAAAGAGCTTGGCATAACCGTCTCTCTTGGAATAAGCTTAACCAAGGTCCTTGCAAAGATTGCCTCATCCTGGCAAAAGCCAGACGGTCTAACCGTCATTCCCGGAAGAGAAATCCACCACTACCTTTCTAAGCTTCCGGTTTCTGAGGTTTGGGGGATAGGTCCCAAGACCTCAGCTCTTTGCGAAAAGCTTAACCTTAAGACTGCCCTTGACCTGGCTCTGAAGACAGAAGACTTTATAAAGAAGTATTTCGACAAAAGAATACATGAGATTTGGCTTGAGCTGAGAGGGATCCCTGTTTATCCCGTAGACCCAACGCCAAAGTCTTCATACAAAAGCATAAGCAAAGCCCTAAGCTTTACTCCAACCTCAAACAGGGATTTTTTGCTTTCTCAGATAGCCTTTAACCTTGAGCTTGCCTGCTTTAAGGCAAGGGCTTATGGGCTTCGAGCTAAAAGGGTTATCCTTGGTCTGAAGGATGAAGACTTTAACTTCTTCTCCGAGGAAATAGAGCTTCCGCAGGAGAGCGCCTACCCGTTAGAGATTTTACCTTATCTAAGAGAAGCCTTCAGTAGGCTTTACAGGGAGGGCAAGCTCTATCGGCAGGTGGTGGTAGTGCTGAGCGGGCTTACCTCAAACCAAGTTAAGCAGAGAAGCCTCTTCGAAGATACGATCAGAAGCGAGAAAATAGAGAAGCTCTACCAAGGCATAGACTACTTGAGCGGAAGGTATGGAAGGACTATTGTCTCTACCGCAACCTCCCTTTTTGTGGTGAAAGAGAAGCCTCTTAAGCGAAAAGACAGTTTAAGGATACCCCTTTTGCCCCTTCGGCTCTCTTAGAGTTTAGGGAAAATTTTAACAAACACTCTTGACTGGTTAAAAATTTGTGTTCAATAGAACGAAATCCTTTAAAAAGGGGTGGACCATGTTGGTAGAGATAAGGATCCATGGAAGGGGTGGACAGGGAGGCGTCACCTCTGCGGAGTTAATAGCAGTATCAGCCATTCATCAAGGGAAGTATGCTCAAGCTTTTCCAAGCTTTGGACCGGAAAGAAGAGGTGCTCCGGTGCAAGCCTTTGCGAGGATTAGCGATGCTCCTATAAGGACCAGGGAGAAGATCTACAATCCTGATGTCATCTTAGTTCTTGATGCTTCTCTTCCGAAGATCGTCAAGGTAACCCAAGGGTTAAAGGAGGATGGTATCGCTATTCTTAACACCTCTTATTCGGAAAAGGAAGTAAGGGAGATGCTTGGTGGCTACAAGGGTAAGCTTGCCCTTCTTGATGCCACAAAGATTGCCCTTGAGGTTCTTGGTCTTCCCATAACTAACACCACCATGCTTGGAGCATTCATTAAGGCTACAGGGCTTGTTGAGCTAGAAGCTATGAAGGATGCTTTAAGGGAGCGGTTTGGGCGTTTGGCAGACAAAAACATAGCTGCCCTTGAGAGGGCAATAGCGGAAACCAAAATCTACTAAAGGGGTGAAGAAATGCCTAAAGACCAGGGCTTAATGAGTTGGAAAGAGCTTGCTCCGGGCATGTATATTCTTGAGCCCGGAAATTCAGCAAAGTTTAAGACCGGGGACTGGAGGTCCCATCGCCCAGTCCTTGATAAGGAAAAGTGTATCAAGTGCGGGCAGTGTTATCTTCTTTGCCCAGAGCCAGCTTACGAGCCAAACGAAGAGGGTTATTATATTTGTAACCTTTACTACTGTAAGGGCTGTGGAATCTGCGCAGCCATCTGCCCCAAAGGGGCTATAACCATGGTTTTAGAGGAGGCTTAAGATGGGGAAAAGGGTTGCTAAAGAGGTTTCCATAGCGGTAGCCGATGCTGTTGCCCAGTGTAGAGTAGATGTAATCTCTGCCTATCCTATTACTCCGCAAACCCACATAGTTGAACGTTTGGCAGAGCTTGTAAACAACGGCGAGCTTGATGCCGAATACATCCCCGTTGAGTCTGAGCATGCAGCAATGAGCGCTTGCATCGGTGCCGCAGCAGCTGGTGCTCGAACCTTTACCTCCACCTCAGCTCAGGGTTTGCTTTTTATGTATGAGAACCTTCCCATCGCCTCTGCCTTTAGGCTCCCGATAGTTATGGTCATTGCCAATAGGTCGATATCTGCCCCTATCAGCATCTGGAATGACCATAGCGATGTTATGACCACACGAGACTTTGGTTGGATCCAGACCTTTGCTGAAAATGGTCAAGAAGCGGTAGACCTTATTTATCATGCCTACCGAGTGGCGGAAAAGTGTCTCCTTCCTGTAGCGGTAAACCTTGATGGCTTCATCGTTACTCATGTGGTTGAGCCAATTGAGATGTTAGACCAAGAGATTGTCGATAAATACCTTCCTCCGCTTAAGATGAAGTATAAGCTTGACCCAAAAAAGCCCATTACTATGGGAGCAATTGGCGTTCCCGAGATCTATACCGAAGCTAAGAAGGCTTTAGATGAAGCGGTTAAGGCAAGCTACAAGGTGGTAGTTCAAGCTTGGAAGGAGTTTGAAAAGATTTCAGGTAGAAGATATCGGCCTGTTGAGACCTATCGCATGGAAGATGCCGAGGTCGCTATGGTTATCATGGGTAGTCTTGCTGAAACAGCTTGTAACGCCGTAGACGAGCTTCGCGCAAAGGGCAAAAAAGTAGGTCTTATTAGGTTTAGGCTTTGGAGACCCTTCCCTATGCAGGATTTTCTTAAGGCTATCGGCAGGGTCAAAGCCCTTTGCGTCGTTGACAGAGCGGTAAGCCATGCTTCAACCGGTGGTCCTGTGGGCATAGAGGTTCGCTCGGCCCTATATCAGTCCAATAAGAGACCACGGGTAGTAAACTTTATCGCTGGACTTGCGGGAAGGGATGTCACCAAAGATGATTTCATAGAACTCTTTGAAAGAACCTTTGAAGCCATATCTAAGAAGCCAAAGTTTAGCTATGAAATTTACGGAGTAAAGGAGTAGAGCCATGAGACCAGAGTTAGCCAATTTTAAACCTTTGAGCATTAAGGACCTACCCAAGGAGGATTGGCTTGCCCCTGGGCATAGGGCATGCCAGGGATGCGGGACAGTTCTACCTTTAAAGCTTGCCTTAAAGGTCCTTGGACCAAACACCATTGCCGTCTCTTCTACAGGTTGCATGGAGATCATCTCAAGCCCCTTCCCCTACACCTCCTGGAAGGTGCCCTGGATACATGTGGCCTTTGAAAATGCAGCTTCAGTTGCCTCAGGTATCGATGCGGCGATCAAGGCGTTAAAGAGGAAGGGTAAACTTCCTAAGAATGAAAAGATAAACATCGTTGTCTTTGCTGGAGACGGGGCAACCTTTGACATAGGGCTTCAGTTCCTATCTGGAGCCCTTGAGCGTGGGCATAACTTTATTTACATCTGCCTTGACAACGAAGCCTACATGAATACGGGAGTGCAAAGGTCTGGAGCCACCCCAAAGTTTGCTCACACCACGACCAGCCCTGCAGGAAAGGTCATCCATGGAAACATCACCTGGAAGAAAAACCTTGATGGAATAGTCATTGCCCACAACATCCCCTACTTTGCCACAGCTTCTCCAGCCTTCTACATGGATTACATGAACAAGGTAAAGAAGGCTTCCCTTGTTGAAGGCCCAGCCTTCATTCACGTCTATTCCCCCTGTCCAACAGGTTGGGGTTCAAAATCTGAGGATACTATCCTTCTTTCAAGGCTTGTCGTAGAAACAAGGCTTTTCCCCCTCTTTGAGGTTATCGACGGAAAATACTACATCCTAAACAGAAAGGTTGATAAACCAAAGCCGGTGGAAGAGTATCTAAAACTACAGAGGAGATATCGGCACTTAACTAAGGAAGAAATCGACCTTATTCAACAGAAGGCAAACGAAGAATACGAGAGATTAGTCAAGCTCTGCGAGGTCTTTGCCCCACCTAAGGAAGGAACAAAAGAAGAGACAAAGGAAAGCTAATTAACCGGGCATTTAGCCCCTTGGTTAAAATCCAAGGGGCTTTTTCTTTTTCTACTCCGTTGGAGGAAGGCGTCTTTTAGAGGTTGGATACTGAAGTATTTCCATCACGGCCTTGATAGTCTCTTCTGAAACGGTTACCTGTTTAAAAACGCGAAGACCGGCTTCTTCAATGGCTTGCCTCCAGAAGGCATCTCGCTCAAAGTCCCTACTTTCGTAGTCATACTCATAGTAGACTTCTTTTATCCCGGCGCTTGCGATAAGCTTTAGGCATACATAACATGGGGCAAGGGTGCAGTATAGGCTTGCACCTTCGACAGAGATGCCAAACCTTGCCGCTTGAGCTATGGCGTTTGCTTCGGCATGGCTTGCTCGGCAGTAGTTGTATTTGTCAATATCCGGTATCCCCTTTTCTCGCCGAAAGCAATAGGTTGGACCTCTGTCTGTGCAGTGCCAGGCTCCGGGCATCGGTCCGTTATAGCCTGTGGCAAGGATCCTTTTATCTTTTACGATGACTGCTCCGGTTGGTCTAGAATTGCAGCCTGAACGAACGGCAACAAGCTTTGCTATCACCATGAAGTACTCATCCCAGGAGGGTCTAACCGGCATCCTTTACCTCCGGTAGAAGGGAAATCTTTTGCAAATCTCTCTTACTTTTTTCCGGATCGATGCGTGAAGTTTTTCGTTTTCTGGATTTTTTAAAGCTTCACACATGTAGCGAGCAACCTCTTCCACATCCTTTTCCTTTAAGCCACGGGTGGTGATGGCTGGCGTGCCAATCCGTATACCGCTTGTTATTTTGGGGGGAAGGGGGTCAAAGGGTATGGCGTTCTTGTTCACAGTAATGCCTGCTGATTCAAGGATCTTTTCCGCTTGGGCCCCAGTAAGACCTTTCACGGAAACATCGACCAAAACTAAATGATTGTCCGTTCCCCCAGAGACTACCCTAAAGCCTTCTTCAGCAAAGACCTTGGCAATGACCTTGGCGTTAGCTACCACCTGCTGTTGATAGCTCTTAAACTCAGGTTGAAGAGCTTCTTTAAAGCATACCGCCTTTGCGGCGATGATGTTCATGTGAGGTCCCCCTTGAATACCTGGGAAGACTGTTTTATCGATGATCGGTCCATACTTTTCCTTGCAGAGGATAAAACCCCCGCGAGGTCCTCTCAGGGTCTTGTGCGTCGTCGAGGTTACAAAGTCAGCGTATGGTAGTGGGGAAGGGTGAATTCCTGCGGCAACCAACCCCGCAATATGTGCCATGTCCACCATTAGAAAGGCTTTCACTGCTTTAGCTATCTCATAGAAGGCATAAAAGTCTATCGTTCTTGGGTAAGCGCTTGCACCAGCAACGATTAGCTTTGGTCTTTCCGTTTCAGCGATCCTAAGTATTTCGTCGTAGTCGAGCATCTCCGTTTCTCGGTTTACCCCATAGTGAACGATTTTGTAGAGCTTTCCTGAGAAGTTTACCGGAGCTCCGTGGGAAAGATGCCCTCCATGTGCAAGGTTCATCGAGAGAATGGTATCCCCGGGGTTTAAAACGGCAAAGTAGACAGCCATGTTGGCTTGGGTTCCCGAATGGGGTTGCACATTGGCGTACTCCGCTCCAAAAAGAAGCTTCAATCTTTCAATAGCTATACGCTCAACTTCATCAACGAAGGCGCAACCCCCGTAGTATCGTGCCTTCGGATACCCCTCAGCGTATTTATTCATAAGGGGTGAGCCCTCAGCAAGCATAACCGCTTGAGAGGCAAGGTTTTCTGAAGCGATCATCTCAAGCTGATACTCCTGTCTGTCGATTTCCTTCTCGATCAATTCCCAGATTTCTGGGTCAACGGATTTTAAGATTTCATACATTGTCTTAACCTCCGAGCCCATACTTTTCCATCTTGTAGCGGAGCATTCTTTCTGTGATCCCTAAGATTTCTGCAGCTCTAACCTTCACTCCCTTTGCTTCCTTTAAAGCCCTCTCTATGCGGAGCCTTTCTAAGAATTCTACCGCCTCTTCCAAAGGTAATTTTAAAAGTTTATCTAATAAGTCTTCTTCTCTCTCCCCCTCAAGGGCTAACCCTAAGTCCTCCCTTGTCAAGTACTCATCCTCAGCAAGGATTATACCCCGCTCTATGCGATTTTCCAATTCTCGAACATTACCAGGAAAATTATGCCTAAGAAGGGCTGACATCGCTTCCTGAGTAAGCCCTTGCACCTCCTTTCGGTATTTTTGGTTGAATTTTTTTATGAAAAGTTGAGCTAAGGGTATTATATCTTCCTTTCTTTCTCGAAGAGGAGGTATGTTTATGCGGATAACGTTCAACCTCCAGAAAAGGTCTTCCCTAAACTTTCCCTCTTCAACCATCCTTTCAAGGTCTTGGTTTGTTGCAGAGATAAAACGGAAATTTACCTTTATTTCCTTCAAACCGCCAAGGCGGCGAATGGTCTTATCCTGAAGGACGGTTAAAAGTTTTGCCTGAAGGCTAAGGGGCATGTCTCCGATTTCGTCAAGAAAGAGGGTCCCACCCTCCGCTAACTCAAAAAGCCCTGCCTTGGAATGGGTTGCTCCCGTAAAAGCCCCCCTTTCATAACCAAAGAGCTCAGCCTCAAGAAGGGTTTCCGGGATGGCCGCGCAGTTTATCTGCAGGAAGGGACCTTCCTTAGCTGGGCTAAGCTGATGGATAAGCCTTGCTATTACTCCTTTCCCTGTTCCTGATTCTCCTGTGATCAAGACTGGGGCATCTGTTTCTGCAACCTTGGAAACCAGGCTTAAAACCTTTTTCATCGCCGGGCTTTCTGCTACAATATTTTCAGCGATTTTAAGCTCCTTGTCAGATAGAAATTTGAACCTCTCGCGAAGAAGAGTTATTTCCCGAATGAGCTTGTTTTCTTCTAAGGCTTTGTCTACGATCAGGTTTAACTCTTCAAGGTTTATGGGCTTAGCAAGGTAATGGAAGGCACCAGCCTTCATGGCAGAGACAGCATTCTCTACCGAGGCGTAGGCTGTTAGCATAATGGTTGGAATATTAGGATAGTTCTTTTTAAGGTAGGCTAAAAATTCCAATCCATCTCCGTCGGGCAACTTATAGTCAAGTAAAAGGACATTAAAATCCCTCTTTTCAAGAAGCTCTTTAGCTTCTCCGAGGTTTTCTGCCCCCTCAACATAAAAGCCGCGTTTTCGCAAGGCTTCGGCTAAAAGTTCTCTCTGCGCCTTATCATCCTCAACGATAAGGATGTTCCCCTTTTTCATCTCTTTAATAGAATCCCCTTTAAGCTTCAGACCATGGGCTTACAACTCCAGCTTAACTGAAAGGTTTTTCCCCCCTCTTGGGGTATAATCTTTACCACTCCCCCATGAGCCTCTGCTACTTTCTTTACTAAGTATAGCCCCAGACCAAAACCCTCTCTTTTTGTCGTGAAAAAGGGTTCAAAAAGCTTATCCGAAGAGGAGGGCAAAGGTTCTCCGTCATCGAACACCTCAAGCACGAAATTTTCCCCCTCTTTATACAACGAAACCCTTATTGTTCCTCCTTCTTCTACCGCTTCATAAGCATTTTTTAGCAAGTTTTCTAAGGTTTTTTTTAACCAAAACCTATCTCCGCAAACCTCTTCAACTTTGCTTTCAACATAAAAGTTAATCCCCTTTTTGTTTAAACCCGCAAAGAAGAGCTGAGCTTCTAAGAGAAAATCCTCGGCCTTAAAAACATCTGCTTTGATCTTTATTTTCTTTTGAAAAAGTAGAATATCTTCAAGCCATTGGAGCATTTTTTTAATCTCTTCGAAAAGAAAGGTACTAGTGGTTGGCACTCCCAAACCTTGAAGCTCAAGAAAGATCCGATTGAGGCTATTTCTTAGCTCATGTGCAAAAGAGCTTGCCATTTTTCCAAGAAGGGCAAGGTCCCTTTCAGCTTGAAGTTTTTTCTGAGCATTAATCCTAGAAACTTCAGACTTAAGAGCCCTTATGGTTAGATAAATAACGACAAAAAGGTTTAGAAAAGCTATAACGCCAGCAAACATCGCATGGGTTAGAATAACCTTATGATGATAAGAAATATCAAAGCTTAAAACACCGCATAGAGTATACTTATTGGTTTTGATGGGTCTCATAACGGTCAAGTGGACGCCGTTCTTAATTCTTGTGGGTTGGCAGGCTTTAACATCAAAGTTTGTCTGAGTATAGTGCCAGACTAAAAAAGGTTTACCTTTGTAGAAGATCCCAAGCTCCGTTACTTTTACCTTTTTTACCGGTTCATTAAGGAGGTCCACAAGCTCGGCAAGCAGTCCTTTACTTTCAGCCAATTCCCCAAACTCCGGGATAAACTCAATTTGGTAGATGGTTTCTAAAAGGTCGATGTAGTCAGAAATCTTCCCTTGAAAGACTTTAAAAGTGTTTTCCACCGATTCCTCTAATCTTTGATGAATAAAGTGGTTAAAGTAGGCAACCTGTAAGAAAAGGGAAACAAAAATTATCAAGATAAAAAGGGTAGCTAAAAAGCTTAGGTTTGGGTTTGCTTGAATTAGTTCTTTTACTCTTTCTTTTCGCCCCAAAGCTTCTTTAACCTCTCTTTAAACTCAGCTTCTTTCCCCTTGTCCTTAGGATGATAAAAGGTCTTATCCTTAATTTCCTCTGGTAGATAATCTTGGGGCACAAATCCTTCTTCAAAGTCATGAGGATAAAGATAGTCTCTACCATACCCAAGGCTTTCCATGAGTTTGGTCACAGGATTTCTTAAATGGAGAGGAACAGAAAGGTCTCCCTTTTCTTCAACCAGGGCTTCGGCAGATTTTAGGGCAAGGTAGGCAGAATTACTCTTTTCTGAGAGGGCATTGTATAGCGTCGCTAAAGCAAGGGCTAAATCTCCCTCAGGTGAGCCAAGAGCTTGATAAGCTAAAAGAGCCGAAACCGCAACGACAAGAGCCATCGGGTCTGCTAAGCCAACATCTTCTGCCGCACAGGCAATTATCCTTCTTGCTACAACCTCTGGGTCCTCTCCGGCTTTAAGAAGCCTCGCAAGCCAGTAGATGCTCGCATCTGGGTCGCTACCCCGCATGCTTTTGTGAAAGGCGGAAAGCAAATTGTAATGGGCTTCCCCTTCCTTATCATGAGCTAAGGGTTTTTTTATAACTTCCGACGTAATATCAGAGAGCTCGAGTTTATCTTTGCCCAAGGCTTTTACCTTTTCAACCAATATCTCTAAGGTGTTTAGAGCAAACCGAGCGTCACCGTGAGCTGAATTTGCTAAGCTCCAAAGGACTTCGTCCTCAACCTTTACATTGTACTCCTTTAGCCCTAAGGGATGTTCCAAAGCTCGCTCTAAGATTTTCTTTATTTCTTCCGGCTTTAAAGGTTCTAAGAATAAAACCTTGGTCCTTGAAAGCAAAGGCGGGATAATCTCAAAAGAAGGGTTTTCTGTAGTTGCTCCTATGAGATAGATGTCTCCCCGCTCAACATAGGGTAGAAGAAAGGCTTGTTGAGACTTGTTGAATCGATGTATTTCATCTATAAAAACTATCGTTTCCTGTTTTAGCCCCTTTAAACGTTTGGCTTGAGCAATGATATCCTTTAGGTCCTTTAAACTTGTATCTACGGCGCTTAACGACACAAAGTTAGCTTGAAGCTCTTTCCCTAAGAGATAGGCAAGGGTGGTTTTACCAGAGCCAGGTGGTCCCCAAAGGATGAGAGAAATAAGCTTTTTTCTCTGCCTTAAGACCCAAAGGATCCTCCCCTCAGCTAGAAGATGCTCCTGTCCGACAAACTCGGAAAAACTTTGCGGTCTAAGCCTATCCGCTAAGCTCCCCATCCCTATAAAATATAAACCCTTTATTTTTATAAAGAAAGGTTTTAAAATTTAGAGGAAAAAAAGAGGGAAAAGTATGGACATTGAAGAAAAGACTGTAGCCGAGGTAATGAGTAGAACCTTGTATACTATACCGATTGATGCCACTTTTTCTCAAATAGTCGATGCTTTTTTGGAGGTCAAGGTTTTAGCCTTAACTGTGACTGCTCCTGACGGGGAGTTTATGGATATCATAAGTAAGACAGATGTTATGTCAGCGTTAAAAAAATTTGGGAAGAAGATTTTGGAGAAGACGGCGGAAGACGTTCTTTGCCCCAAACCTTACACCATAGAAGGGGAAGCTACTTTAAAAGAAGCGGCAAGGAAGATGTTAAACCATCGAGTTCATCGCTTAATTGTTGTAACCCCATCTTCAGTCGGTAAATTTGTGGCGATAGGTGTGCTTTCTGCAACGGATGTATTAAGGGAGCTTGCCCTCTAGCATCCCCTCTTGACAAGCTTGGAAAAAGTTGTATATAAAGGGCTTGTCAATTTTTTGGGAGGAGTAAAAGGACTATGCCAACCATCAACCAGCTTGTTAGGTATGGGAGGAAGAAAAAGGAAAAACGTTCTAAGGCACCCGCTCTTCAGGGTTGCCCACAGAAGCGTGGTGTATGCGTAAGGGTTTATACTGTTACCCCCAAAAAACCAAACTCTGCTCTACGTAAGGTGGCAAGGGTTAGGCTTACTAACGGCATAGAGGTAACTGCTTACATTCCTGGAATAGGGCACAATCTTCAGGAGCACTCGGTGGTATTAGTTAGAGGCGGGCGTGTGCGTGACCTTCCTGGTGTAAGGTATAAGATAATTCGTGGGGCCTTAGATGCAGCTGGTGTGCAGAACCGAAGAAAGTCTCGTTCAAAGTATGGAACGCCGAAACCAAAATCATAGAATGGAGAGGTAAAAGTATATGCCGCGAAGGGGACCGGTACCGAAAAGAGAAATACCGCCAGACCCTAAGTATGGGAGTGTGCTCGTTGCGAAATTCATAAACAATATAATGCGGGACGGTAAAAAGAGCGTTGCTCGAAGGATATTTTATGAAGCTATGGAAAGATTGAGGGAAAAGTCTGGGGGTGAGGACCCTCTTAAAATCCTTGAGGCAGCGGTAGAGAAGGTAAAGCCACTTCTTGAGACAAGGCCAAGGCGTGTCGGTGGAGCTACCTATCAGGTGCCCGTTGAGGTTAGACCTGAGAGGCAGGTATCTTTAGCTATTAAATGGATAATTAAGGCGGCAAGGGAGCGTTCTGAACGGACGATGGTGGAAAGATTGGCTGCAGAGATTTGGGATGCTTACAATGAAAAAGGAGGCGCTATAAAGAAGAGGGACGACACCCATAGAATGGCTGAATCAAACAGAGTTTTTGCCCACTTCCGTTGGTAGTATAAATAGTCTTAACTCTTTGCGATGAGAATAAAATAAAATAATTAGAAAAAGGGTTATTATTTGTTTTAAAAACCAAAACTAGGAGTAGGTGAGAGGATGAAGCCAGAAGAGCTAAAAATTCTTCAGATGACGAGAAACATAGGGATTGTTGCTCATATTGATGCAGGTAAAACTACGACCACTGAACGTATTCTTTATTACACTGGGAAGACTTATAAGATTGGTGAGGTCCATGAAGGAACAGCGGTAATGGACTTTATGCCTCAGGAGCAGGAAAGGGGTATTACCATTACCTCAGCCTGCACTACTACCTTTTGGCGTAATCATCGTATAAACATCATCGATACTCCTGGGCATGTGGATTTCACCATTGAGGTAGAGCGAAGCTTAAGGGTATTAGACGGGGCAGTTGTGATTTTTTGCGCTGTAGGTGGGGTTGAGCCTCAGTCAGAAACGGTTTGGAGGCAGGCGGATAAATACAAGGTCCCAAGAATTACTTTCATCAATAAGATGGATAGGGTTGGTGCTGATTTTGAAGGTGTTATTGAGCAGATGAAGTCAAGGCTCGGAGCTAATCCTTTGCCCATTCAAATACCCTACGGAGCTGAGGATTCTTTTGTTGGTGTTATTGACCTTATTAATATGAAAGCCATCGTCTGGGATGAGGAGACCTTGGGAGCCAAGTATCATTTTGAGGAGATCCCAGCACATCTCAAAGACAAGGCTGAAGAATATAGAATTATGATGCTTGAGAAGCTTGCGGATGTTAATGACGTTATTATGGAAAAGTATCTTGAGGGGAAAGAAATTACTCCAGAAGAAATTCGTAAGGCTATCAGGGAGGCGACCTGTTCTTTTAAGCTTGTTCCGGTCCTTTGTGGTGCAGCCTTTAAGAACAAGGGTATTCAGCCCCTTCTTGATGCCATTGTAGATTTTCTACCATCCCCTCTTGATATCCCAGCGGTTAAAGGTGTGCATCCTGATACGGGTGAGGTTATTGAGAGACAAACAGACCCTGATGCTCCCTTTGCTGCTCTTGCTTTTAAGATAATGACAGACCCTTATGTAGGAACTCTTACGTTTCTGCGGGTATATTCCGGAAGGATCGAAAGCGGAATGAGTGTTTACAATTCAACTAAAAGAAAGAAGGAAAGGATAGGAAGACTTGTTCGGATGCATGCTAACCAAAGGGAAGAGATAACTGGGGCTATCTGCGGAGATATCGTTGCTGCGCTTGGGCTAAGGAACACAACAACGGGTGATACCCTTTGCGATGAGAACCATCCCATTGAGCTTGAAAAGCTTGAGATACCAGAGCCTGTAATCTCTGTTGCGGTTGAGCCCAAGACTAAGGCTGACCAGGAGAAGCTTTCTCTCGCCTTGCAGAAGCTTGCTTTGGAAGACCCATCTTTTAGGGTTACTGTTAACCATGAAACCGGTCAAACCCTTATTTGGGGAATGGGAGAGCTTCACTTAGAGATCATTGTTGATAGGCTTGTTAGGGAGTTTAAGGTTGGGGTTAATGTGGGAAAACCCGAGGTAGCTTACAAAGAGACTATTACCACTAAAGCTGAGGCTGAAGGAAAGTATATTAGGCAGACTGGTGGTAGGGGACAGTATGGACATGTTAAGTTAGTCGTTGAGCCAAACCCTGGCAAGGGTATAGAATTTATATCTGAGATCGTTGGTGGAGTTATTCCTAAAGAATTTATTCCCGCTGTTGAGAAGGGTGTAAGAGAGGCAGCTCAAGAGGGCGTTTTAGCTGGCTATCCGGTGATAGATGTCAAGGTCCGGCTTGTTGACGGTTCCTATCACGAGGTTGACTCTTCAGACCTCGCCTTTGCCATCGCTGGTTCTCTTGGCTTTAAGGAAGCTTGTAAGAAGGCTAATCCTGTGCTTCTTGAGCCTATCATGAAGATAGAAGTTGTTGTGCCAGATGAATATTTAGGCGCGGTCCTTGGTGATATTTCTTCAAGGCGTGGTAGAGTAGAAGGTATGGACATGAGGGGAAATGTAAGGGTTATCCGGGCTTTTGTGCCTCTTGGAGAAATGTTTGGTTATGCAACAACTTTGAGGTCCCTTACTCAAGGAAGAGGAAACTTTACGATGCAATTTTCTCATTATGAGAAGGTGCCAGCTCATTTGGCTGAGGAGATAATTAAGAAAGCAAAGGCATAAAACTTTTGAAAGCGGAGGAATAAAGATGGCGAAGCAGAAGTTTGAGAGGAAGAAGCCGCATGTGAATGTGGGGACGATTGGGCACATTGACCATGGTAAGACGACATTGACTTCAGCGATAACGAAGGTTTTGTCAACAAA
>Ga0080005_126487_pt1 | contig 67638 bp, 62 predicted proteins | sample JossMetagenome_2_FD_69208 | JGI IMG/M metagenome (GOLD analysis project Ga0080005, IMG submission 69208) | Hot spring sediment microbial communities from Joseph's Coat, Yellowstone National Park, USA - JC3_ASED (SPADES assembly) (version 2) | ecosystem: Environmental > Aquatic > Thermal springs >...
CTTTTTAATCAAAAGGTTGCAGAATCTTTAGCTAAGCATAAATCTATCCTTTTTATATGCGGAAGGTATGAAGGGATAGATGAGCGGATTAGAGCTCATTTTGTAGACGAGGAGGTCTCCATCGGCGATTATGTGGTGTTTGGGGGTGAGGTGGCAAGCCTTGTGGTGATAGAAGCTATCTCTCGACTAATTCCGGGGGTTGTTGGAAGAAAGGACTCGGTAGATAAGGAATCCTTTACCTCAGGGCTTTTAAAGTATCCCTGCTACACCCGTCCAAGGGAATTTCTTGGCTATAAGGTCCCCGAGGTTTTAGTTTCTGGAGACCATGCAGAGATTGAACGCTTCCGCAGGCAAAGCTCCCTAAAAATAACCCTCGAGAAAAGACCCGAGCTCCTTCATACGGCAAACCTTTCTCAGGAAGACTATGCTTTCTTGAAGAGCCTTCTTGAAAAACAGAGGGTTTATCTTTTTCTCCTTCACTATCCAGTGAAAAACAAGGAGGGAGAAACCATTGCCTCTGCCATCACAAGCTTAGACCTTCATGACCTTTCAAGGCTTGGGAGAACCTATGGACTAAAAGGCGTCTTTGTAATTCAGCCCCTCTCAGACCAGCTGGAGATTGCAGAAAGAATCTGCAGGCATTGGACAGAGGGGTTTGGAGCAAAGTATAACCCTACAAGGAAAGAAGCCATAAAGCTTGTCAAGCTCTTTGAAACGCTTGATTCTGCCATAGCTGAGGTAGAAAGGGAGTGCGGGGAAAAACCCTTGCTTATCGCAACCGATGCGAGCCCTAAAAGAAGCTTTATCACAGTTGAAAGGCTAAGGGAACTTCTTTGGGAAAAGCCTATAGCCCTAATCCTTGGCACAGCTTGGGGCTTGTGCGATGAGGTATTTGACCAATGTGATTATTTTCTCGAACCCATCTGGGGGCGCCTTGATGCCTACAATCATCTCTCTGTTCGCAGCGCAGGCTCAATTCTAATTGACAGGATCCTTGGCATCTACTCCTTTTGGAAAAAGTAGCTTTGGGGCTGTTCTAAAGGCCCTCTACTTTGTCCTCCGAGCGATAGCGAGACATCCCTTACTTCATTCGGGACGGCGTCACACTAAGAGACCCCTCGCCGACGCTCGGGGCGACAAAGAAGACGGCTCGGGGCGATATCCTCCAACCTGTCATGCAAAGCATAGCAAGGCATCTCTTCCCACAATGTCGTGCCGAGCGATAGCGAGGCATCCACTCTTTGGTCATGAGATGAGGGTTCCTCGGCTTACGCCTCGGAATGACCTGAAGGGGGAGACTCCTCGCTTCCGCTCGGGGTGACAGAGAAGGGCTCGGGGGGACAAAAAAAGCTCGGGGCGACATGGGGCTTGCACAAATTTTTAAAACTTTTTAAAACAGCCTGAGAGGAGGAAAAGGGCGCTTGCTTGCGCTCTCCCCTTTTTGGTTGTCATTGCAAGGCTCTTAAGCGCTGAGGGGGCTCAGGAAGGGACCACTTCCTTCGAGTGACAATAAAAAAAGCTATCAATGAACCTCTTATTCCAAGGGGAAACAAAAAACTGCTTAAAAAAGATGGATGATTATTACGAGGCATTAGCCGTGGGACCACCTTTTGTAAACAAGCAAAAGCTTTCAAAACCCACCTCCTATGGCTTTTATAAAGTAGACCTGAGATTTGTAGTAGTCTGCCTTTAGTCTTTCTAAATCAAGCTTTGCGGAAAGCAAAGCCCTTTCGCTGTCTAATACTTCTAAGTATCTCGATAACCCCTCTTTATAACGAAGCTCAGAAACTTGGTAAAGCTCCTCAAGTGTCTTTAGCCTTTGCTCTAAATCCTTTATCCTTTCTTCAAGCATCTCAAGCTGAACTAAGGAATCCTGCACCTCTTTAAAGGCAGTTCTAACGGTTTTAACATAGTTCAAGAGAGCTTCCCTCTGCTTTGCTTGAGCAAGCTTAACCTTGCTTTCTCTCTTTCCAAAATCAAGAATAGGACCGGTAATCAAACCCGCTATATTCCAGAAGGTTGCACCTCCTTTGAAAAGATTTGCAAGTTCAATGCTCTGATAACCAAGGGCTGAAGTAAGGGTGATCCTTGGGAAGTATTCGGCTTTGGCTGAAGCTACATCATAGGCAGAGGCTTTAAGTTCTTCTAAAGCCGCTTGAATGTCCGGTCTTCTTTCTAAGACCTCAGAAGGCAAAAGAGGAGGGAGCCTTAAAGCCTGAGGGTAAGTAAGGGAAGTTTTGGCGCACCTTTCAAACATCTTAGCCGGGCTCTCACCAACAAGGAGGGCTAAGAGGTTTCTTAGAAGCTCCCTTTCCTGCTTTAAGGATTTTAGCGTTTGTTCTACCGCTTCTACCTCAGACCTTGCCTGAAGAACAACTTGAATGTTTGCCAACCCAAGCTCAAATTCCTTTTCCCTAAGGTTGTATATTTCTTTCAGAGTTTGAAGCTGTCTCTCGGCTACTTCCACCATCCTTTCCTTTGCCAAAAGGTCAAAGTAGGCGTTCATGACAAGGCTTATCACCGAAAGTTTAACAGCGTCCCGACCATGAAGGGTAGAAAGATAACGATAAAGGCTTGCCTTTTCCTGAGAGCTAATCCTGCCAAAAAGGTCAAGCTCATACTGAACATTTAGGTTGAGCTGATAGGTGGTGTAAGTAGAGCCAGGTTTTGGACCTATAGTTTCCTCAGAGGTTCTCTGCCGGGTTACACTTGCCCCATAACCAAGATAGGGGAACCTATCTGCTCCCACATAGCGGACCATGGCTAAAGCCTGCTCTATCCTCGCCTCAGCGATAAGGATATCTTCATTCTGCCGTAGGGCTTTTTCCACAAGCTCGTTTAAGATAGGGTCATTGTAAGCCTCCCAGAACTTTTCAGGCAATAGCTCCTTCTTTTTTTCTGCCTCTCCCTTTAAACTTTTAGAAGCAATCTCCTTTGGCAGGTCAAGCTCTGGTGCCTCAAGCTTTACCCCTTGACTGCATCCAAAAAGAATAAAGGAGCTTGCAAATAGTATAAGCAACTTACGCATTTTCTTTGCCTCTTTTAAGGATTTTTAAGCTCAAAGCCTTTATCACATAGTAGAGAAGCGGGATAAAGAGGGGTCCAAAAAGGGTTGCAAAGAGCATACCCCCGACCACAGTCCAACCGATCACATGTCTACTCATGGCGCCAGCTCCTGTGCTTAGCGCTAAGGGGATGGCACCAGCGATAAAGGCAAAAGAGGTCATAACTATTGGTCTAAACCTAAGGTAGGAAGCTTCAAGGATAGCTGAGATGATGTCCAGGCCACGCCTGATACGTTCTTCGGCAAACTCTACGACGAGGATTGCGTTCTTTGCGGAAAGACCTACCAAGCTTACAAGCCCAACCTGAAAATACACATCATTGGGAAGCTTCAAAAGGTTTAAGGTTAAGCTTGCCCCGAGTAGCGCAAAGGGAATGGAAAGGATAACCGCAATCGGTGCAAGCCAGCTTTCATAAAGGGCTACAAGGATAAGATAGACAAAGAGAACGGCCATGGCAAGGACGACATATCCTTTCTGCTGAGATAAAACCTCCTGCAAGCTTTGCCCCACCCAACCTATAGTATAACCAGGGGGGAGGGTAGCCTTAGCTACTTCCTCAACCACCCTTATAGCGTCGCCGGATGTGTAGCCAGGAGCAGGCTCACCAAGGATACGCACCGACTTAAATTGATTATGCCTCTCAAGGAGCTGTGGTCTGCTAAGGGGCTTAATTTGGACAAGGTTAGCAACAGGGATAGGAACGCCCTTTCTGTTCTTAACATAGACCTTGCTAAGGTCATCAAAGGCTTTACGGTAATCAGACTCTGCCTGAAGATATACTCGGTAGACCCGGTCAAAGAGATTAAAATCGTTCACATAGCTTGCCCCTAAGGTCATGCTCAAAGTCTTATAAACATCGTCAACCGAGACCCCATAAGCTTCAGCCTTCGTTCGGTCAACTATTACCTCAAAGTAAGGGTTTGAGGGATTGAATGTTGTTCTAACTAAGGTTAGCTCCTTTCTTTCTCTAAGCTTGTTTATAAAACTTTGAGCAACCTCAAACATCTGCTTTATATCGCCACCAGTCCTATCCTCAAGATAAAGGTCAAACCCTCCTACTCTACCAAAGCCCATAATAGCCGGAGGACTTACTACAAAAAGCATGGCTTCCCTGACCTGAGAAAGCTCCTTATTTATCCTTTGGGCAAGGGCAAAGGAGGTTTCCTCCTTCTTAGTCCTTTTGCTCCAATCTATCAATCCTATAAAGCCACCTAAGGAATCTGTAGAATAGGTAAAGCCTTGAAAGTCAAAGCCCGAGATGGCAACATAGCGATCAATGTAAGGGTTTTTCATCAAAATGTCCTCAACCTTGGATAGAACCTCCTCAGTTCGCTTAAGGGAGCTACCCGGTGGAAGGTTCCCGATCAAGAAAAGCGCCCCTTTATCCTCAGTAGGGACAAGAGCGGTAGGTAGCCTTTTTATCAAAATATAGGTTAGAGGTAGAGTTAAGAGGAATAGCAAGACAAAGACTACAGGCCTCCTTAAGAGAAACTTTACCCGTTCTACATAGCTTTCCCTTGCTCGGTTAAAGATTAGCTGAAAGAGATAAACTGGATAGATGGGGCGTTTGTGGAGCTCCCTTTCCCTAAGTAGAAGGGTGCAGAGGACCGGGCTTAAAACTAAGGCCGTCATACCAGAAATAAGAACCGAGCTTGCTATAGCAACAGCAAACTGCTGATAGAACCTTCCGATAAAACCGCCAACAAGGCTTGCCGGTATAAAGACCGCAGAAAGCACAAGGACGATGGCGATAAGCGGTGAGGTAAGCTCTTCCATGGCTTTTAAAGTTGCTTCTTTTACCGGTAGCCCCTCTTCCATGTGTCTTTCCACATTTTCAACGACGATGATAGCATCATCAACCACAAGCCCTATGGCTAAAATCAACCCAAAAAGGGTAAGAAGGTTAACCGAAAAGCCAAGAACATACATAACGATAAAGGCACCAAGGATGGAGACCGGAATGGCTAAGGTTGGAATTATCGTTGGGGCAAGCCTCCCCAGGAAAAAGTAAGTCACGATGACCACAAATAGAATGGCAAGCCCAAAGGTTATCCATACCTCCTTGATGGATTCTTCAACAAAAACCGTGGGGTTGTAAGGAAAATAGTATTTAATGTCTGGAGGCCAAGTTTTACTTAGCTCCTTTAGCTTTTCGTCAACAAGCTTTGAAACCTCAAGGGCGTTTGCCCTGCTTGTAAGAAATATAGGAACGGGTAAAACCTTTTGCTTTTTGAAAAAGGAATTGCGGTTAAACTGCTCAGAGGTTAGCTCAATTTTTGCCACATCCTTAAGCTTTAAGGTCGAGCCATCAGGCAGAACTTTAACCAATATCTCTTCAAACTGTTTAACCGAGGAGAACCTATCGCTACCTCTTAGAACATAGGTAAAGAAAGGTCTTTCTGTGGTTGGCTCATCCGCCAAGGCACCGGCGGTAAACTGTTGATTCTGTCGAGAAATTGCCTGATAGACTTCAAGTGGCGTTAACCCATACATAGAAAGTTTATCAGGTAAAAGCCAAACCCTTATAGAATATACCTTTGGGTCAACGAGGACAACATCCCCTACGCCGGGGATACGCTTCAACTCGTCTATCACATTGATGAGAAGGAAGTTAGCAAGCTCAACCACATCCCTCTGCCCTCCCTCAGAGTAGAAAGCTACAGCTTTAAGCATGTCCGGGCTTCTTTCCAGAACTTCAACGCCAAGCCTTCTTACCTCCTCTGGAAGCCTTGGAAGGGCAAGCTGGACACGGTTGTTCACATCCATCTTCGCTACATTTGGGTCCCAGCCAACCTCAAAGTAAACATTCAAGGTGTAAACTCCCGCTGAGGTTGAAGAAGAGACCATGTAGAGCATGCCGTCAACGCCGTTTATCGCTTCTTCAAGAGGGGCAGCAACCGTTTTAGCAATGGTTTCAGCATCAGCTCCCGGATACCTTGCGGTAACCACTATCTGGGGTGGAGTTAGGGCTGGATACTCTTTAACCGGTAGGACAGAAAGGGCAATCAACCCTAAGAGCACGACCGCAATGGCTGAAACTAAAGCTACCCTTGGTCTGCGAATAAAAAACCGGGATATCATCTTCCTTCTCCTTGAATAACCTTAACCTTGGTTCCGGGTTTTAGCCTCATTAGATTGTCGAGAGCAACAACCTCGCCTTCTTTTAGCCCGGCTTTCACAAGAAAATAATCCTTATCAACCTCTTCGATGGCAATTCCTCTGGGGTTTGCAGTTCCGTTCTCAATTACATAAACAATCGGTCCCTTCGGGGTAAAGAGGACTGCCTTCTGGGGAAGGAGAAGACCTCTTCTTTTTTCAGAAATAATCACCTTGACAAACTGGTCAGGCAAAAACTTCCTCTGCGAGTTTGGAATCAGAGCCTTGGCTTTTAGGCTTGCCGTCTCATCAAGCCTTGCATCAACAAAGAAAACCTTACCCATTTCTTGATGCTTCATCTCATCTCTTTTTACCTCAACCGTCCTTCCTTTGAGCTTCACATAATCTCCGAGAAGACCAAGCCTTTCCAAATCCCTCTCCGGTATAGAAAATTCAACCTCAAGAGGGGAGACAGAATAAAGGGAAATGAGCTCCTTCCCAGGCTGAACCAAGTTGCCTGGGTCAACAAGCCTTTTTCCTACATACCCGCTTATCTCAGCCTTGACCACGGTATAATTTAGGTTGATCTCAGCCTGACGAAGCCTTGCCTGAGCTAAGGAGAGGTTTGCCAAAGCCTTTTGGTAGTTGGCGTAGGCTTGGTCCCTTTCTGCCTCGCTTACAAGCTTAGCCTTATAGGAAGAGGAAACGCGCTTCCAATCCGCTGAAGCTTTCTCTAGCTCAGCTTTTGCGTTCTCAACTGCTGCCTTTGCTGCCTGATACTCCGCTTCGTAGGGGTCGCGCTCGATGATAAAAAGCGTTTGCCCTTTTTTGACAAAGCTTCCCTCACTAACAAGCATCCTCTGTAAAATCCCTGTTACCCTTGCCACAACGACAATGCTCTCTCTGCTTCTTGTCTTCCCAGGAAGCTCAACCCTAAAGTCGTAATCCTTTTCCTCAAGCTTATAGATGGATACTGGCACGGTCATGTTTGCGGGCTGAGCCGAGGAAGGCTGACCCCCCTCCTTTGCTCCCCTTTCACAGGAAAAAAGAAGGACTAAAAGTAAAAGCATAAAAAGCGCCCTTTTTAAGCTCATTTTTTTACTCCTTTTAAGAAGATTTGGACATATTCATGGAGGATATCTTCTTCGCTAAAGTTTTCACAAACCAGGACACCTTTAATATCCTTAAGAAGAAAGTAGGAAAAAATCATCCCTAAGAAGGCTTGCCCCGCTATCTCAGCATGAACATCCTCCCTTAACTCCCCTCTCTCTTTGAGCTTAAAAAGATACCGGGAGAATTCGGATTTTATTGAGCTTATGATGGATTGAAAAGCATTCCTAACCTGTTCTGGGTAGAGGTTTAGTTCACTTTGAAGGATAAGGATTAATGGCTTTCTTTCCCTTAGACGTTCTAAGAAAGCCTTACCAAGAAGAGAAAGAGCTTTGTCAGCAGGCAGGTCTTCAACTTGAGGTAGAAGCTCTTTTAGTTTTTGGAGAAAGGAATAGCGTTTTAAGACCTCTTCAAAGATAACCTCTTTGCTTAGGAAGTGCCTAAAAAGGGTGGTTTCGGTTATGCCGGCTAAGGTAGCTATCTCCTTTGTAGTCGTGCCAAGGTAGCCCCTCTCCGAAAAAAGCTTCAAAGCAGTCTCTAAAATCTTTTCCGGCGTCTTCTCTTTTTTAGCCTTTAGCTTTGTCATTTAGGGAGGGGACCCATTTCTTTTTTAGTAAGTGAGTACTTACTTTAATAAGTTTGGTTGGTTTGTCAACCCCTTGTCCTGCCAAGCGTAGCAAGGCATCCCTCACTTCGTTCGGGACGTCGTCCCTCCTCACTTCGTTAGGGACGGCGCATCGTGATGTCTTCCCGGGGCGCGCTTTCCTTTTTGTCCTTCTGAGGCACGCTTTCCTTTTTGTCGTTTCGAGGCGCGTAAGCGCCGAGGGCCCCCCTCGCTACGCTCGGGGCGACACTTCTCACAGTGTCATAAGGAAAATTTTTCCCAAAGGGAAACTTTGTTCACTTTAGCTAAAGCCTTACTTAGCGAATGGGAGCAAAGCAAACCGTCAAATTTTCTTGTTTAAAAGGTCTTAAACATTTTTCTCAAATTGGCACGGATTTTGAATAAAGCCTTTTGAAGCTTGATGAAAGCAAGGAGGTTTAGGATGAAGATAACCGCTCAAACTGAAGTGAGCCCAAGCACCTTCATGATGCAAAACGAAAATGGTCAAGCCTCAATGGACTTCCTTTTTGTCCTCTTTCTTCAGCTTATTCAATCCGCCCTGGATATCCTCAATCCTTCCGAAGAGCCTAACTCCGATTTAGGCGCAATAAATTCTCAGGATGCAAAATCAAACTATCAAAGGGCTTTAAACTTTATGGAAAATAATCCTTCTCTTAAAGAAACCTTCAATCAAGCAATTAGCTTCGTATTTTTGCTTTCTCAATTCGTCTATGATAAAGAAGCAAAATGGCAAGATGTGTCGTTAAGTTTAAAATTTAATAATACAACTAATAAAGAACTAATTAAATTAAATTTGATAAACTTAAATTTGATAAACATTGGCTCAAGGGGCCAAAAGTTTTCTTTTGATCCCAAAGCTCTATTTTTGCCCAACCAAGCTTTAAGCTTGACCGATGATAAAGGCATTGAACCCGTTAAACCTATACTACTATCTAACAATACGCTGCAGAGCCTATCCGCATTCATAAGCAAAGCTTGGAAGAAGTATAAAGCTCTGCTAAAAGACAAGGGTGAGGGAATAAATATAAACATGCAGTCTATAAAAAATGAATTTTTTGTTAAGCTCAACACCGACTGGGAAGGCTTACCTGAAGAGGCAAAAGCATATCTAAAGGAAGTTTTAGTTAATTCATTTTTTAATCAAAATAAAATGGGTCATAATGTCTATCCTAATCTGAAAAATTCTTTAAATAATAATGGAATAAATGAAATGAAAGATTTGTCCGCAGAAAAGAAAACAGAAGTTAATGAAATGCTCGAAGTTAATACTAATAATAATGAAATGCAAGGTTTGTCTGAAGAAAAGAAAATAGAAGTAGCTGAAGTTTTGGAGCTTAATACTACTAAAAAGGATGAAATACTTGGGAACAGGCAACATGATATAATGAAAGGAAATAAAAAGTTAGGCGACAATAGCCTTCAGGAAGTAGAAACTATATTAACAAATGTTTTAGAAAGAGAAGAGGATCATAAAGAAATAAGAAGCTTCTTAAAAGAGTTGGTTGAAAAATCCGAGCCTTTGGAATCAAAAACATCAGAAAGAGACAATCTTTTTGTTCCCTCTATTCAAACCGAAGAGGCTCCTTCCACCTCAGCTATGCATAGTGCTGAAAAAGCTCAAGCACAATCCTTATTAGCACATAAAATAACCCTGCGGGAACTTCCAGATTTTGTGCGCAACCTTGTGTTTGAGGTCCACCCTCAGGGAGAGCAGAAAGCAAGGCTTGAGCTTTTTCCTCCTGAGCTTGGACGCTTAGACATTGAGGTTCGGGTGGAAAACGGAGAAGTTTCAGTGGTTGGCAAGCTCGAAAATCCTCAAGCCTATCAAGATATCTTGAAGGAGGCTCCGGTAATCAAGACCCACCTTGAAGAGCTTGGGCTAAAAGTAAAAGAGCTAGTCTTTACCCTTACCTCAGGTGATGCGAACCTCCCCTACCACGGAGATAGACAACCAAAGGAGAATAAAGACGGGCTATCGGTAAAGAATAACAGCAAGCTTCTGACTCAAAGGATTCCTAAGAAGGAAACTTTGGTCAACGCTAAAGGTAGATACTATTACATTGTTTAAGGGGGTGTTTCTTATGGTTAACAAGGTTCAGGAGAAGGTTGACCAGCCAGCAAACTTAACGAGGATACCAAAGAAGGTTTTAAATAGAGAAGATTTTATTAAGCTCTTTATCACCCAACTTCAGTATCAAGACCCTATGAAGCCCATAGAGAACCATGAGATGGCGCTCCAGCTTGCCGCCTTCAATCAGGTTGACCAGTTATCAAAGCTAAACGAATCCTTTGAAAATCTCCTCAAGTTTGTCAAGGCTCAAGAATTTGGCTATGCCGGAAACATGGTGGGTAAGCTCGTCAAGGTAGAGGGTAATGTGGGGAGAGTGGAGGGAGGAAGCTTCTTAGGGGCAAGCTTTAAGCTTGATGAGCCAGCAAACCAAGCCCTTGTTACCATAAGAGACGCATCGGGCAAGATAGTGAGGACCATAACCTTGCAAAATTTGAGCAAAGGAGCTCATACTCTTGATTGGGATGCCAAGGATAATTCAGGAAACCCTGTCCCAGACGGAAATTACAAAATCAGCATCACCGTGGGCGAAGGTGAGCATGTAAAATCAATAACCCCGATCATTACGGGGAGGGTTACCTCGGTTGTGTTTGAAGACGGCAAAGCCAAGCTGAAGGTGAATGATGAGCAAACGGTCAACCTTGAAGATTTAAAAGAGATAGCCTGGAGGTAAGGGGTATGGGAATCTTTGGCACGCTTTACATAAGCTACTCGGGTTTGTTCACCGATTCTCATGCCATGAATGTTTCTGCTGACAACATAACGAATCTTAACACCACGGGCTTTAAGGCTGGAAGGTATGAGTTTGGAGATGTAATAAGGAACGCAGTAGGGGAGGTTTTTACTAGGGGAGCTGGTTATGGGGCTACTCCTAAAGCAACGAGATGGCTTTTCTCTCAAGGGGGTATCCAGACAACGGATGTGCCAACAGACCTTGCTATCTCTGGGAGAGGCTTTTTTGTCGTCTCAGATAGCAAAGGAAACATCTTCTTTACCAGGGATGGTCAATTCATGATCAACGAGGCTGACGAGAAAAACTTTGCCCTCCAGAATAGCCTTGGAATGTATCTTTTGGGAGCAGACCCTAACGCTACTACAGCTGGCATTGCTGACCTTAAGACCCATTTAATCCCGAAGGTAATGCCAGCTAAGGCAACAAGCAAGGTTTCTGCTCAACTTCTTCTAAACGCAAACAGACCCACGAACACAGAGACCTTGTTATCTAAGTATGACTGGACTGCAGACCCAACTAAACCCCTTCAGGACGGAAAATACGACTGGGTCTTTGACTGGGATATCTACGACCCACTTGGGCAGAAGATCACCCTTAAAGCCTACTTTGACCGAGGAGACAACCCTAACACCTACGAAGTCCTCTTAGCCCTTGCTGACCCAACCAAGGATACTCGTGGCGATGGGAAGTTTAAAGGAGCTTTTCTTTACGGAACTTTAACCTTTGGCGGAAACGGAGAGGTGGTTTCTGCCGATTTTAGCCAGATCTCAGACCCGAGCGGGACCTTATCCCCCCTTGACCTTACAACCCTTGGTCAACCAAAGTTTACCTTGACCGTTGAGGGAAGGACCCAAGACATCACCTTAGACCTTGGCTTTAAAGTAAACCCTGATGGGTCGATTACCAGGCTAAACTACCCAACAAGGCTCTCCGCAAATCCCTTTGCCCAGCTCTACTTTTCTCAAGACGGCTATGAAGAAGGGATTTTTGACAGGATCGAGGTGATAACTGAAGAGGGATTGATAAAGGCTTGGTATACAAACAACAAAGACCTACCTGTGGCTAAGCTTTTCCTTGCTGATTTTAACGGATACGAAGAGTCTTTAGAGAAGGTAGGCAACAACCTTTTCCGAGCCAAAGCTAACGCTATTCCTTTTATTTTTGCCCCGGGTGCTGGGGAAAGGGCTCGGATACTTTCCGGTGCCCTTGAAACCTCAAACACCGACCTTGCTCAGGAAATGGTGCATTTGATACTTTTGCAGCGGGCTTTCCAGAGCAACTCCCGTGTGATTACCACCGCAGACCAGATGTTAGAAGACTTTTTAAGACAGAGGTAAGGACGATGTTTAAGATTTTAAAGATTTAAACCGATAAAAATAAAAAATAGGGGGTGATATTATGGGTTTGACGGATGCACTTTTTACAGGAACAAGCGGACTTCGAGCCCTTGGGCATGGAATGAGCGTAATCGGTGATAATGTGTCAAATCTTAACACCACCGCCTTTAAAGGGGCAAGGATAACCTTTAGCGACATCATGGCGCAAAGCATCAACACCGCCGCCGGCTCAGGTCAGCTCGGAAGGGGAGCAGCAATTCAAGCCCTTTTCCAGCAGTTTACTCAAGGGGCTTTTGAGTCCACTGGAAATCCTACAGACATGGCTATCGCCGGCGCAGGCTTTTTTATGGTGAAAAATCCAAAGACCACAGGCGGAGTTTATTACACCAGGGATGGACAGTTCATGGTTGATAAAGACGGCTATTTAGTAAACCCTCAAGGCTTAAGGGTGCAGGGCTGGAAGATCGATGAGGTCACAAACGATATCACCGGTGCTATAACGGACATCCGCATTGACCGGAGCTCTCCTCCTGTAAAGACAACCAAGATTGACATGATCACCAACCTCGATGCCAGAACAGAAGCCAGGTCAAAGGTAGTCAATTTGAGCGGGAACTTATACGACGACCCAGCTACTACTGGTCCTACCTCTGTCAGCACAACCTTTGTTATAAGAGACATTGACGGCAAGGACAATAAGATTCAGGTTGATTTAGCTTACGATGCAAGCACGCAAAAGTGGAACTATACCATAAGGAATGCGACCACCTCAGAAATACTGGCTCAAGGGACGAATGTAACCACGACGAGGACATCGATAACCCTCCCTTCCACTGGTGAGAGGGTTTACATCGACTGGGGTAACATCACCCATGACTCCGCGGCAACAAACGCTGTTACAATTTCAGGACGGGACGGAAGGGTAGAATTAAGCGGAGGCGTAACAGCGGGAACTTGGTCATACCAAGACCTATCTTTGGTTGATGCCAACGGAACAACGAGAAACCTTAGAGTTTGGTTATACTATGACAATACAACAAGTAGATGGAACTACAGGATATTCGAAAATCCTGCAACCCCGGCTCCTACAGACCCAACGGGCGAGACTGGCGTGCTTCTTGCCTCAGGCGACCTATCAAACGAAACAAACATCTACTTCTTCTTAGATGGGACAACCCAGAGGGTTAATCTTGACTGGTCGGCAGTAACAACCTCTGGCGGGGCTTTATCAGCAACAACATACAAATTAGAAGAAATGAACACCCTTTTTGACTCTTGGGATGCAAGGCAGGAAACACCTATTCCTTCCACCGCTTATGCTTACCGTTCTACCCTCTTTGTCTACGATTCTCTTGGGACACCCCACGAGATAACCGTCTACTACGCCCCAACGACCAAAGACAATGTATGGGAATTCCTTGTAGCTACCAACCCTAACGAAGACCAGAGAGATTTTATTCGGGATGAAAATCCAATGCAATGGCAGTATGAAGAGGGGGCATACATTCAGAGGGTTTCTATAAATTCTGGGAAACTCTTTACCCAAACCAAAAGAGGTGTCCTTGCTTATGGGAGGCTTGAGTTTGACAATCAAGGAAATGTAAAAAAGTTCTATCAAACTTATCGCCTCGATGCCAACACTGGAGCCTTAGTTCAGATAGTTGACCAGAACGGCTCACCTGTAGCTTTACCAGAAGACAAATACAGTGCCATTGGAGCAAACGGCTATCCTTTGCTGGTTGCTGACTTCTTAGGCATCGACCTACCCTATGACATCTATGCCCCTAACGACCCAAATCAAGGCACGGCAAGGAACGACCTTCAGCAGATAGAGCTCAACTTTGGCTATTTCTACAAGGATAGTTGGCGCTCCGAGTCTGTTCGGACCACCCAGTATGCCACCTCAAACGCCACGCTCTTCTATGACCAGAATGGGTTCGGACCAGGAGCATTGGAAAACATCACCGTGGATAACGAAGGTAGGATCACCGGTGTTTACTCGAACGGTAGGGTCATACCCCTTTGGATGGTGGCTCTCGCTAACTTTAACGCCCCAGAAAGGCTCCAAAAGGTGGGAGGCAATCTCTTCAGGGAAACAACTCATTCTGGACCACCTGTTACCGGAAAGCCCGGAACAAACGGGCTTGGCACCATCTCTCCAAACTCCCTTGAACAGTCAAACGTTGACCTTGGAGAACAGTTTGTGAAGATGATCATCTTCCAAAGGGGCTTCCAAGCTGACTCAAGGATCATCACCGTGTCTGATACCATGCTCGAAGAGTTGATAAACCTCAAGAGATAAAATCTAAGCCCTAATTCTGGGGAGGGGCGACCCTCCCTTTTTTTGACTTAATCTTACCAGCGCATCAACACCCCAGCAAAGGTAAAGCCTCCACCAAAGGAAACCATTAGCACAAGGTCTCCTCTTTTTAGCCTTCCTTCAAGGCTTGCCTCATGCAAGGCTATGGGGATGCTTGCTGCTGAGGTGTTTCCATACTTATGGATGTTTACCATCACCTTTTCTTTAGGCAGATTCAACCTTTCCCTTAGGTATTCAATTATTCTTAAGTTTGCCTGATGGGGTATAAGAAGGTCTATGTCCTCAGGATTGAGGTTGTTCCTTTCAAGAAGCTCTAAGGTGACCTTTTCCATCATCCGAACAGCAACCTTGAAAACTTCTCGTCCTTGCATCTTGATGTAGTAGTCCTCTTTGGGAAGCCTTTCGTCAAAAGGGGGGAAGGCTGAGCCACCGCCCTTAAGGGTTAAAAGCTCCCAGTTTGACCCGTCAGCCCCGAGAATAAAATCTATAATTCCAGAATTCATTCCCTCTTGAGCTCTTCCAACAAGCACAGCCCCTGCTCCATCCCCAAAAAGGACACAGGTGCTCCTATCCTGCCAGTTGGTCTTTCTACTTAAAGCCTCAGCCCCGATCACCAAAACCTTAGAAGAGGGCTTAAAGGCTACTACACAGTTAGCCATGGCAAGGGCATAAAGAAAGCCCGAGCAGGTGGCTGAAAGGTCAAAAGCTCCAGCCCTTTCAGCCTTAAGCCCCTTCTGAACAAGGATTGCAAGAGAAGGCATCAAAAAGTCTGGCGTTAAGGTTGCGCAGATGATAAGGTCGACCTCCTCTGGAGCAACCCCCGCTGAACTAAGGCAAGCTTTTCCTGCCTCTATGGCGTAAGTGCTTATAACCTCGCCATCCTCTAAAATATGCCTCTCCTTTATTCCTGTCCTTTCAGTGATCCATTCATCGCTTGTCTCAACCATCCTTTCAAGGTCATGATTGGTAAGAACCTTCTTTGGGACAGCCATTCCAGTAGAGAGGATGTAGGCTAAAGGTTTAGAGCTCACTTCCCTCCTCCTCAACGGCAAACTCAGAGATAGCCGATTCCAGCCTTTCCCAAAGATTGACCTTAGCAAACTTATAAGCCTGATAGATAGCGTTCTTTATGGCTACGGCATCAGATTTCCCATGGGAGATGATAACATTTCCCCTTACCCCAAGGAGAGGTGCGCCTCCGTATTCCCTCCAGTCTGTCTTCTTTTTGAAGCTCGCTAAAGCTGGTTTGGCAAGATACATTCCCAGGATGGAACGAAAGGACTTCTTCACCTCCTCTTTGAGCATGGTCATGATCGTCTCGGCAAGCCCTTCAGAAAGTTTAAGACAAATATTTCCGATAAACCCATCGCAGACGACAACATCAACCGCTCCTAAATACAGGTCTCTCCCCTCAATGTTCCCCACATAGTTTAGTTTGGATTTTAGAAAGAGCTGATGAGCCTTCTTAACCAGTTGGTTCCCCTTCCCTTGCTCTTCTCCGATGGAAAGGAGGGCAATCCTTGGCTTTTCCCTTTGCCAAATCTTCTCTAAAAAAAGGCTTGCCATAAGACCAAATTGATAGAGGTCGTAGGGTTTGCTGTCAACGTTTGCACCCGCATCAATAAGAACCATAGGAAGCTTCAGAGTTGGTAGCATGGTGGCTATGGCTGGACGGCGAACCCCTTTAAGTCTCCCGAGGATGAAGATGCTCCCAGCAACGACCGCTCCGGAATTACCAGCAGAAACGAAGGCTTGAGCCTCACCCTTAGCCAACAGGTCAAGACCAACAAAAAGGCTTGCCTTTCGCTTTCTTTTTAAAGCCTCATGAGGCTGGTCTTCCATGGTGACCACTTCATCGCCGCTTTCGACAAGCTTGACCCTTTCTGATTTAGGAGCTTTTTCTAAGATAGAGCTTGGACCTACAAGGTAAAGCTCAACTTCTGGAAGCTCGCGAAGGGCTAAATTTACCCCTTTTAAGGTTGAATGGGGGGCAAAATCTCCCCCCATTAAGTCAAGAACAACGCTGACCATTTATAAAATTTGCTACTCTTCAATTTCTAAAAAGGCTTTCCCTTTGTAATAGCCGCAGCTTGGGCAAACCCGATGAGGAAGCTTAAAAGACTTACACTTTGGGCAGATGCTTCCCGATGGAATGCTTAGAGCTTGATGGGCTCTCCTCTTCCCTCTGCGAGAACGAGAAGTTTTTCGCTTTGGAACAGCCATGCTTTAACCCCCTTCCATCTCCTTAGATGTTGAAAGTAAGTCCTTTAGTATAGCAAAAGGTGAGGATTTTTTAAAGACCTTACAGCTACAAGGTCCCTCGTTTAAATTTTTTCCGCAAACTTGACAGATACCTTTACAGTCCTCCCGGCAAAGGGTTTTGTAAGGAATGGCAAGCATGACTTCTTCCCTAAGGAGCTCAACAAAGGCAATAAAATCATCGTCGTAAAAACTTACATCAAGCTCCTCTAAGGAAAGCTCTTTTGTCTCTTCAAGCCTAAGTGAACTTCTTGGGCGAAGAATGAGGTTGAAGGATAGTTCGATAGGAAACTCATATTCAGCCAAACATCTATCACAGATTAGGACTATTGCCCCCTTGAGAGTGCCGGCTACTTTTACTTCTATCCCCCGTTTGTTGAGAAAAAGAGAACCAGAAAAGGGCTTGCTAACGACGATATCTTCGCCTAGGTCAGAAAATTCTTCAAAGGTAACAGATAGCCCTTCAGGAGGAATATCTTCAACGCTAACCCCCCAACCTGTTAAAGACCGGTCTTTTTCCATCTCTATCACCTCATGAACAATTTAATTCCTGTTGAGTGTTTTGTCAAATTTTTCTTGGGCTGTTTCAGAAAAGGTTTCCCTACTTTGTACCTGCCGAGAGTGATCTAAGCATCCCTCACTTCGTTTAGGAGGACATCCCAAAGGAGAAGAACCTCTCGGCTTGCCCTCGGGGTGACAGCTTTTTATAAACTTGCCTCACGAAACCTACTACAGCATCCCCAATTCGTTCAATTAAAAAGTAAGTTCTCAAGGTCTTGAGGAGTATAAGTTTTTATAATTTCTCCGTCAAAAAGTAAAACCTTCCAATCTAAATGTTTTAATCTTTCTAAAGGTTTGGAATAATCCTCTTTTTTCAAGCTCGTTCTTAGAGATTTAAACTGCGTTAAGGACCAAAGGGATAGAAAACTTACTGTAGGGTCTTCCGAACTTAAATGAAGGAAAAGATATTCATGCCCTGAAAGCTTGATGACCTCTTCTTCGTATATTTGAGCAAGCCTACCTATACCCCAGGCTAATCCTCTCTGAGCTGGCGGAAACTCCAAATAGTTCCCCTCCGGCCAAAGGTAGGAAAGATAGACCTGCAGATACTCCTTCTTTAGCTTTTCTGAATGAAAAAGGGCTTCTGCATAGCCTTCCCCCACACCCCATCCCATACCCCCAGATTCTTCATTTAGCATCCACATAAGCCTACGGATTATTATCCTTGCCCTCTCCATTTCAGCCTCGGCAATCTTAGCCACAGTTACCCCAAAGGCATAAACAGCCTTCCATCGGACATGTTCATCCCTGTGAAGGAAGGCACCGATGAAATAGCTAACGATAGAAGAGGGAGGGTAGACGCTAAAGGCTTGTGGAAGCTCCTTTAGGTCTACCCTCTCGAGGATGTCTAATATTTCCTCTTTCTTGGGATGGTATTTAGGCAGAACAGCTCTCCTTTATTTTCTTCGCCACAAGCCTCCCCAATTCTTCGCATTGAGCTAACACCTCTTTATCTGGAACATACTTACAGCGTATGCCTTCATGAACGATTTCGGCTTGGATTTCCTGCAGATACTGATTGAGAAGCTTTACCGACTCACCACTCCATCCGTAGGAACCAAAGGCCGCACCAATCTTACCCCTTGGTCTTAAGCCCTTCATGTAAGTTAAGAAGCCTGAAACGGTCGGCAAAAGACCGTTGTTAAGAGTTGGCGACCCAAGTATTAAACCCTTGCTCTCCAAAACCTCAGCCATAAGTTCTGTTGGGTCAGAGACCGTAAGGTTTCTAAGCTTTACCTCAACTCCCTCTTTTGAAACACCCTCCATGATAGCGTAAGCCATCTTCTCCGTGCTCTTCCACATGGTGTCGTAGAGGATAAGAACCACAGGGTCGCAGGTAAAGGAGCTCCACTTCTCATACAGGGCAAGGATATCTTTAATGTGCTTCTTTAAAACCACCCCATGGTCTGGGCAAATTATTTCAAACTCAAGCTTCATTTCCTTTACTGTTTGAAGAAGCTTTGCCACTTGCGGAGAGTAAGGATAAACGATGTTGGCGTAGTATTTACGAGTTTCTTGAATAAGCTCACAATAATCTACCTCATCATCAAACCTTCCGCTTGTTGCATAATGAGCTCCGAAGGCATCCTGCGATACAAGGATCTTATCTTCAGGGATGTAAGTCATCATGCTGTCTGGCCAGTGGATCATCGGGGTTTCGATAAACCTTAAGGTCCTTTTACCGACCTTTACCTCATAGCCAGTTTTGATCTCCTCAAAGGGAAGGTCGCCCTTGTGAAAATGGGAAATAATTCCCTGTTTTCCGTTCTTGGTGATAAAGATCTTCTCCGGTTTTATTACTTCTACGACTCTTAAAAAGGCGCCAGCATGGTCTGGCTCAATGTGGTTTACTACAAGATAGTCAACCTTTGAAGGCTCAACGACGCTTGAAATCCTTGCCAAAAGTTCCTCTTCAAACCCATGTTTTACGGTATCAAAAAGAACTATTTTTTCATCAATAAGGAGATAGGCGTTATAGGTAGTCCCTCTCGTGGTAGAGTAGCCATGAAAGTTTCTGACCTTCCAATCGATAGCTCCAACCCAATAAAAATCTTCCTTGACCTTGACAGCCCGCATACCCCCCTCCTTTAAGTAAAAATTAAAAGGTAATTATACTATAGCCTTTTTCTATGAATGGTGCCATGCCCGCATGGTTTGCCATATCTTCCAAAATCGTTAGCCCCTTTTCTTTAGCAAACTCATAGGTCCCAAACTTCATGGAGCAGGCTTTGCATACCCCGCCAATTAAGTCCCTTTCTAAGCAGGATTTAAAAAGGGTATAAAAGGGCGTGTCCTCTTTGTAGAGCTCAGGGATTAAAGAGGTAGACTCCCCCTCTAACACCACCTTAACCTCATAGCCAAATTTATTTAACTGCAAGGCATTTAGCAAAACATGAATAAAACACATGGGTTCTTTTCTAAAGGCAAAAAGGGCAAACTTCATTGTTGCCTCCAGTTAAAGAGCTTTAGTCTTCAGGACTAAAGTCTTCCTTTGAAGCCCCGCAGACAGGGCAAGTCCAATCATCCGGAAGCTTTTCAAAGGGAGTGCCTGGGGGAATGTTCCTGCTTGGGTCGCCCGCCTCAGGGTCGTATACATAGCCACACACATTGCATCTGTATTTCTTCATCGCTATCCTCCTTTAATAAATTTTTAGGCTTTTTGAGGTTCGCAGACCTGAGCACCCTCCCAATAGCCATGGAGGTTACACCATTCCTTAGCCATTACTTTGCCTGCTTTAACCTCAAAGGTTGCTTCTGGGTCCATTCCAGGCTTCAAGAATTTGATGTAAACCCGGTCATCGTCGGTATGAAGCTCAATCCATTCAATGTAATGCTCCTCGGTCATGGCATGAGGTGCGCTACCAACCTTTACCTTGTAGGCATCGCCATGCTTCTCGATAACCGGAACATGCTTTTCCACAGCGGCATCAACCGTGTTAGGAACCTGCAAAACCATGGGCTTATTACAACAAACAAGCTGACCCCTTCCACCATGCATCACAAGAACGATGTTTCCGCAAATTTCACACTTGTAAAGCTGTAACCTCTCAGCCATGAGACACCTCCTTTTTAGGATTGTTTTAAATCAAAAATAATTACATAATCTCCAAATTCAAGATCTTTGTGAAAAAATTATTGAACTGAGCTACCTTATAGATTCTCATAAATGTCTTTTAATTCTCCCAAAACCTCTCTTAAGAGCAGCCTTAAATCTTGGGTGTTTAAATTTTTGGATGCGGTTTTCTCCGGATAAGAATGTTTAGCCAATTCTGGAAAAAGAGTTAAAGGACTGGGAAGGTTTGGTGCCTTTGTGCTTTTCATTTCTTGGGCTGGCTTCTCTTTTGTTTGGGGCTTTGTCTGTTTTTTTATCTCCCTTTTAACTGCTGTGAGGGTAAAGCCCTGCTCAATAAGCCTTTTTACAATTTTTAGCGTTTCTATCTGCTCAAAGGTATAGTATTTTCGATTGGCTATCTTTATAGGTCTTATCTCGGGAATCTTCTTTTCCCAGTATTTGAGAATGTAAGGTTTGATTTTTAAGAGGGTTGCGACCTCGGAGGCTGGATGAAAATTTTTAGGTTCTGTCTGACCCTTCTTTTTCATTTATTAAGTTTTTAAGCTCTGGGGCTGGGTAGAAAAACACCTTCCGTAAACCTGGAACCCTGATAGGCTCCCCGGTTTTGAAGTCTTTTCCTATCCTATCCTTAGACCTCTTTACTTCAAAGGTTCCAAAGTTAATTATCTTTATCTTTTCTCCAAGGTCAAGGGAATTTTTCATCTCCTCAAGGAGGGCGTTGATAAAGTTGTTTAAAAATCTCTTAGATAAACCAGTCTTTGCGCTAAGCCTCTTTACAATGTCCTTTTTGCTCAACCTCTCCTTCATGAAGTACGCCCTATCTCAACCTAATTTGAAATTTTTCAATAAGCTCTTCGACAAGCTGTGAAATTATAGGGTCTACCTCTTCAACCCTTAAGGTCCTATCTTCAGCCCTGAACCAAAGCCTAAGGGTTAGGCTTCTTTCATCAGGGTCTAAAGGCTTGCCTTCATACGCAGCGATCAACTTTAAATCTTCAAGATAAGGTATCTCTTTAGCCTTCAAATAAGCTAAAAGAGTTTCAAAAGGTATACCTTTTTTCACAACTAAGCTTACATCCCTAAAGGTAGAAGGGAACTTGGGCGGTTTTTTGACCGATAAAGCCTTCTCCCCTTGTATGAAGCTTAGAAGCTTATCAAGATAGATTTCCGCAACAAAAACAGGCTCCCTCAGGTCTAAATCCTTAGCAATTAGACTCTTTAGCCTTCCTAAATAGCCAATCTTTTCCTCCCCAAGATAGAGGTCAAAGGAAAAGCCCCTTTTCAAGAAAGGCTCTTCGCTATAGGGCTTAAACAGAAAGTCAACCCGTAAAGCCTCACCTAAAGCCGAAACTACCCCTTTAATATCGTAGAGGTCAAAGGGACGCTCTTCTTCATACCAGGAAGGCAAGCTTTTCCTTCCAGCAAGGAGAAGACCAAGGTTCAATCTTTCGGACGCAAGCTCCTCGGCCTTAAAGAATACTTTTCCGACCTCGAAGAGTTTTAGGCTTTCAACCTCCCGAGCTTGATTAAAATGGGCTGTCTGAATAAGCCCGGGGAGAAGGGTTGTGCGGAGAACGCTCATCTCGGCGGAAATTGGGTTTTCAAGCTTGATGGGGTCTTTCCTTGGGTCATCAGCCAAAAAGTTTAAATGCTCTATAAACTTTGGGTCAATGAAGCTATAGGTTATAACCTCAAAAAAGCCAAAACCAGCAAGCAACATTCTAATCTTCTGGGTAAACTCTAAAGTCTTTAATGGTTGCTCGCAGTAGAGGACCCCTTCTGGATAGGTAGTAGGAACCTTGTCGTAGCCATAGACCCGAGCAACCTCTTCGATCAAGTCCTCAGGAATGCTAAGGTCTTGTCTATAGCTTTTGGGAACGAGGATGAAGCTTTCGGAAGTGACTTCAAGGTCGCCAAGCTTGTTAAGTATGCCCTTTACTTTTTCTTCGGGAATTTCAAACCCAAGGTAGGCTGAAAGCCTTTTCTTTTCTAGTTCAATCCTTGGGGGTTTAAATCTGACTGGATATTCATCGACGATGATTGAGACTTCTTCAGGGTTTGCATAGCGGAGGATTAGCTCCGTTGCACGAAGCATAGCAAGATAGACCCCTTCAGGGTCAACCTTTCTTTCAAAACGGTAAGAGCTTTCAGTGGTAAGTCTATGCCTCATTCCAGAAAGCCTGACCCTTTTTGCATTAAACCAGGCTGACTCTAAAAAAACCTCTTGAGTGTTATCGGAAACACCAGACTCCTCTCCCCCCATGATCCCTGCTAAGACTAAAGCCTTCTCAGCATCGGCAATTACTAAATCCTCGGAAGAAAGCTCCCTCTCAACTCCGTCAAGAAAGAGTAGCCTTTCTCCTTCCTTGGCTCGACGAACGATGATCCTTCCGCCTGAAACCCTTTCCCAGTCAAAGGCATGAAGAGGTTGACCAAGCTCAAGAAGCACATAGTTTGTAATATCAACAAAGTTATTTATCGGTCTAAGACCGCAAAAAACAAGCCTCTTTATGATAAAAAAGGGTGACGCCGTTACCTTTACCCCGCTAAACCAACGCCCAACATACCTAAAACACCCATCAGGGTCAAGGATCTCAATGCTTCCCTTGGGCTGAGCCCCTTCTTTTAAGCTTTCGTCAAACCTTAATTCTTTTAAAGGCCAACCGGTTAGAAGAGAAAGCTCCCTTGCTAAGCCAAAAACAGAAAGACAATCCCCTCGGTTAGGAGTGATAGAAACATCAAGTATGGGTTCCGAAATGTTTAAAGCTTTGTAGATATTTTCCCCGGGCTTTACATCAAGGGGTAGCTCAAGGAGGATATCCTTTTCTTCAGAGACTCCAGCCTCGTAAGGAGAAAGGAACATCCCCCATGATTTATAGCCTTTTACCTCTTTGACCTCGATTTTATCCCAGAAAAAGGTCTTACTCCCCGGGCAAGCAAGGGCTAAAACTTGTCCGGGCTTAACAAGGTCTACTGCAGCTGTCAAAACTGTAAAACTATCCTTTCCGTCATGAACCGTGCATACCACAAGGTCTTTGAGCTCGCTTGGTTTGTTGACCTCAAGAACCTTTACCGCTATGATTTCTCCAAGAGTTTGATAATGGTCGTAAACCTCCTCTACCTCAAGACCACCAAGGGTGAGAATTTCTGCAAGCCTTTCTGCCTCTTCTTCAAGCTCTATGAACTCAGAGAGCCAGCTAACAGGAACTTTCATGACAAATACCTCAGAAATGCGCTTCCATTCATTGCTAGCTCCAATTATTTAAAGCTTGAGAGGAAGTAGAGATGATTATCAAAGAAGAGTCGAATATCATCTATGCCATACTTTATCATGGCGATCCTTTCTACGCCCAATCCAAAGGCAAAGCCTTGCCATTTTGTTGGGTCGTAGCCAACGGCCCGAAAAACCTCCGGATGAACCATCCCGGCGCCAAGGACCTCAAGCCAACCCGTTTGGCTGCAAACCCGGCACCCCTTCCCTTTACATATTACACAACTTATGTCCATCTCAAGGCTTGGTTCAGTAAAAGGAAAATAGCTTGGACGAAACCTTACCTTTATATCCTTCCCAAAGATGTTTTGGGCAAAGTAGGTAAGGACCCCTTTAAGGTCTGAAAATCTCACCTTCTCATCAACCATTAGCCCCTCTATCTGATGGAACATGGGGGAGTGTCTAACATCAGCATCGCATCTATACACCTTGCCCGGAGCAATAATCCTTAAAGGAGGCTTTTTTCTCAACATCGTCCGAACTTGAATGGGGGAGGTATGAGTTCGAAGAAGAGCTCCGTTCTCTAAGTAGAAGGTTGCTTGCATGTCCCGAGCGGGATGCCATTCCGGAATGTTTAAGGCTGTGAAGTTGTAAAAATCAGATTCCACTTCCGGACCTTCGGCTACCTCAAAGCCTAAGCGTTCAAAGAGGGAACAGATTTCAGAGATAACGATAGTTAAAGGATGAAGGGCACCAAGCTCAGGCTCCCTGCCAGGAAGGCTAAGGTCAAGGTCGGTTATCTCATCCTCCTCAGCTAAAAGGATTTCCCTTTCCTTGACCTTAAGAACCCTTTCAAGCTCATCCTTTATCTGATTTAAAAGGGAGCCAAGCTCCCTCCTTTCCTCCAGAGGAAGCTCTTTTAATGATTTTAGAAGATTGGTTAGGACTCCTTTTTTGCCTAAATACTTAATTTTTATGCTGTTTAAATCTTCGATGGATTTAGCTTGAGCTAAAGAGGTTTCAACCTCAGCCTTAAGCTTAGCAACATCCTCTTTGGTCATTAGTCGAGCAAATCTAGCTTATTGCCATTTAGATTTGGCTATTTCAACAAGCTTAGCAAAGGTTTCAGGCTCCTTCATGGCAAGATAGGCAAGGACCTTTCTATCAAGCTCAATTCCTGCCTTCTTAAGACCGCCCATAAACTTGCTGTAGTTTAACCCATGCTGCCTCGCACCTGCGTTGATCCTCACCTGCCAAAGCCTCCGGAAGTCCCTCTTTCTTTGCCTACGGTCCCGATAGGCATAGACTAATGCCCTCTCTACTGTCTCCTTTGCTCGACGAAAGACATTCTTCCTTTGACCCCAGTAACCTTTAGCTAATTTGATAATCTTTTTATGGCGTCTACGAGTTTTTGGTCCACCCTTTGCCCTTGGCATCTTACTTTCCTCCTTTCAAGGATAAAAACTTAGAAAAAAACTTAGAATTTATCGGCGATGATCGGCGCTATATGCTTATAGTAGCCTTTGAAGAGCTCCTTATCCCTGCTCAATGCTCTCTTAGCTTTTGTGCTTTTTTTTCTAAGGTTATGCCTCTTTCCTGAAGGCATATGCATTATCTTACCCGTTGCGGTAACCTTAAAACGCTTGGCGGCGCTCCTGTTTGTCTTCATCTTAGGCATGCTATCACCTCAAGCAAAAGTTTGAAGGAAAATCATAACCCATATTTTAAAAAATACAAGCTTTTAGCTTCACAATGGAAAGAACCGATAAAGGATCATCAATCATCAGGACCTCTCTCAAGACCTTGAACAAGCTTATGCCTTCCTTCTTGATGGTAAGCTCGTATCCTGAGAGGTTGACCCTTAAAGAAAACTCCTCAGTATCCACACTTGGAATTTCAACCTCCTTTAAAGGGATTAGCCTAAAAATCTGAGGATAAGTTGGGATTTTTGGCTTTTCTTGAGCGATGCTTTTAACTTCAAGGATCGTCAAACCCTCATAAAGCTTTAGCCCGCAAAGAACTTCGGCATAATCCTTTCCTTTAATGGCAAAGGCAAGGTATTCTTCCTCTGATTCTATGCCAACAGGTAAGGCAGGACCGGACACCATCTTTGGTCTTGGATTAAAGCCTTGGGTGTAAGAAAGGGGTATGCCGTTTCTTCTTAGGCAAAGCTCAAAGAGCCTAACAACCTCAAGCTGCGAGAGATACTTAGCAGAGCCTTGCTTAGTGTAAGCCAAAATATACCAGTATTCTTGAGCCCCTTCTTTATCCTCAAAATAGGTTTTAAGCACATCTTTTTGGATTGAAAGCTTAGCCTCCTTAGCAAGAATGTTCTTCATTTTCTTTCCACAGACCCCACACTTTGAGCATGGACTAAACCTACAATCCTTGGTTATCTTTCCTTTTAATGCCCTTTCAAACTCTTTTTGCAAGAACTCTTTTTTTACTCCTACATCTATGTGGTCCCAGGGCAGGCTAGCATTAAAGTCCCTTTCCCGTAAGTAAGAGGTAAGGTCGATGCCTAATTTTTCTGCGCTTTCAAGCCAGATGTTGAAGTTAAAGTAATCCTTCCAAGAATCAAGCCTTGCCCCTCTTTGGTAAGAGAGCTCAATGAGCTGAAAAAGCTCCCTTCCTCCCCTTGCTATCACTCCTTCAAGGAAGCTTTGCTCAGGGTCATGATGCTTAAAACCCTTTTTTAGTGTCCTTTTTAAAAAGGATAGCCTTTCTCTAGCCACATCAAGCTCAACTTGATTTGTCCATTGGAAAGGAGTGTGAGGCTTTGGGATAAAGATGGATGCTGAAAAGGTTAGGTCAATAGAAGAGAAGACCTTCTTTATATCCCGGTAAAGCTTAATAATTTCTTCAAGGTCTGAGAGGTCTTCAAGCGGAAGCCCCACCATAAAGTAAAGCTTCACTCTTCTAAAACCAAATCTTTGAGCCAAGGCAAGATCATGGAAGAGGTCTTCAAGGTTGATATCTTTGTTTATGACTGCTCGGAGCCTACTTGAGCCAGCTTCAACGGCAAAGGTAAGGGTAGTTGTCCTACCTTTCCGAAGAAAGCTTAGTAGGTTTTTGTTTAGGCTTCCTATCCTTAAAGAGGGAAGAGAAAAGGCAAACTCTCCCTTTTCTCCTCGGTAAAATGTCTGGTCCAAAAGGCTTACGAGCTCATCAAGCCTTGTGTAATCGCCGGTTGAGAGAGACATGAGGGATGCTTCGCGGTAGCCAGTTTTTTTGAACCCCTGAAGAATTTCTTGCACAATGAGCTCAGGGGGCTTTTCTCGAACTGGGCGATAGTAAAAACCTGCTGAGCAAAACCTGCATCCCCTCGTGCAACCACGGGAAATCTCAACGGAAAGCCTATCATGAGTAAGCTCAATAGTCGGGATGGAATAAAACATAGGAGTTAAGCCTTCAGAAAACCCTTGAAAAATCCTCCTTTTTACTCGGTTTTTAAAAAGGGGCACATACACCCCTTCAACCTTGGCAAGCTCCTTCAAAAGCTCGTGTTTATCTTTTCTTTTTTCTTTACAATCTTTGATGATCTCTAAAACTTCTAATATTGCTTCTTCCGCCTCACCGATGATGAAGGCGTCAAAGACCTCAGCGATGGGCTCCGGATTTCCTGCTGATGGTCCGCCACCAAGGATTATGGGAAAGCGCTCATCTCTCTCTTCACTCTTAAAAGGTAGATTAGATAGGTCTAAAATCTGTAAGATCCCGGTAGCAAGAAGCTCGTAGGCATAGCATATGCCAATAACATCAAACTCGGATAGTGGCTTTTGGTAGTTTGTAGAAAGAAGAGGCTTTGATGTCGCTTTAAGATGCTCCTCAAAGTCTGGTGCTACGGCAAAGGCAAGGTCGCAGAGGTATTCTTTTTGGGAATTTATGATTCCGCAGAGGATGTTTAGCCCAAGATGAGACCTTCCCACCTCGTAAAGGTCCGGATAGCAAAGGCAAACCTTTATTCTTGCCCTTTCCCAATCTTTTAACGGGAAGAAAGGTTCTTTCCCAAGGTAGCGAGAGGGCTTCCTGACTTTTATCAATATGTCATCCGGATAGGCTGGCATGGGATTTTAAGTTTAAGCTTAGTTTTAAAATTTTAAAGGTAAAGTAAAATGATAGCTGAAATTTTTGAGAGGAGTGATGGGGATGCTGTCTCGTTTGATGAAGATATTTTCTAAAGATTTAGCCATCGACCTTGGCACGGCAAACACCCTGATATATCTTGAGGGCAAGGGCATAGTCCTGCGTGAACCCTCTGTGGTAGCCGTAAAGGAGGAGGGGCGATACAAAAAGGTGGTTGCCATCGGAGAGGAAGCAAAGAAGATGCTTGGTAAGACACCGGGGTCTATAAAGGCTATACGTCCGTTAAGAGAGGGGGTGATTGCAGATTTTGAAGTTACTGAAGCCATGATCCGCTACTTTATTCAAAAGGTTCATAATAGAAGCTATTTTGTTAAGCCAAGGATCATCATCAGCGTTCCCACTGGCACAACTCAGGTGGAGAGAAGAGCAGTAAAGGAAAGTGCAGAATCTGCTGGAGCAAGGGAAGTCTATCTTATTGAAGAACCTATGGCTGCAGCCATAGGGGCTGGTCTTCCTGTAGCTGAACCTGTTGCTTCCATGGTTGTAGACATTGGAGGGGGGACGACGGAGGTTGCGGTCATCTCCCTTGGTGGCATCGTCGTAAGCCACTCTATCAAGGTTGCCGGAGACAAGATCGATGAAGCTATAGTTTACTACATTAAAAGGAAGTATAGTCTTCTTATTGGAGAGGCAACGGCTGAGCAGGTAAAGATCCAGATTGGAGATGTGTTGCCTCAAGAACCCTATCTAGAGATGGAGATAAAGGGTAGAGACCTGATTACCGGCGTCCCAAAGACGATAACTATTACCTCTAAAGAGGTGCATGAGGCAATTAAAGAACCGGTAGACTTTATTATTCAAGCTATCAAACAAGTTCTTGAAGCAACGCCACCAGAACTAGCTGCCGACCTTGTTGACCGTGGGATAATGCTAACCGGTGGAGGAGCCCTCCTTAAAAACCTTGACAAATTAATCTCTCAAGAGACTGGGCTAAAGGTGTCCGTTGCTGAAGAGCCTCTTCTTTGCGTAGCCCTTGGAGCTGGTAAAGCCTTAGACAACCTTGACAAGCTTAAAGATGTGATGCTACATGTTTAAATATACTCTAATCTAAGCCTTTTAGTCTTTGATATAACGAAAGAACCGAGCGCACATATCTTTGGGTTTCTGCGTAGGGCGGTATGCCACCGTAAGCTTCTACCGCCTTAGGTCCGGCATTGTAAGCAGCAAGGGCAAGAGTTAGGTCCCCAAACTTATCAAGGAGATACCTTAAATATCTTGCCCCGCCGTGGATGTTTTCCCTTGGGTCAAAGGGGTCAGAAACTCCCACAAGCCTTGCCGTGCTTGGAATGAGCTGCATAACCCCTAAAGCTCCTTTTGGAGAAACGGCTCGGGGGTTGTAGTTTGACTCTACCTTGGCAATAGCATGAAGAAGCTTTGGGTCAAGATTATAAGTCCTTGCAACCTCCTCAAAAAGCTCGTCAAACTTCGTCGAAAGATTGGGACTAAAGGATGTATCTTTGGCAGAATTTTTAGGGTCCTCAAGAAAAGGGTTCCTCGTTGCTACTACCATGTAGAGCCTTGAATTTTCAACCATCTTGATGTTGGAGAAGAATTTCTCGCCCGTTTCAGGGTCCTCGTAAACATAGATCTTCGTAGCAAGCACGGTAGGCTTATAGTCCAACCCTTTACTTTTGGCACCAATAACCTTTGAACGGGCATAAAGAGGAGAGTTTAGAATAAAAATAAAAAGCAGAAGTAGAAAAAACCTTCTCATCTAAGCCCTCTCTGAATGACCTTTCAAGAAAGCATCCTTGCACTCTTCTGAACAAAAATAATAAACTTTGCCCTCAATTTCAACCTTTAAAGCCTCGTCTCTCGAAAGATATAGTCCGCAAACTTCATCCCTTATCATCTCTGTAATTCTTACTTTTTCCTTTTGGTTAAGCTTCCTTTTTTTGTAATTTTTATAATAGAAAAAAAGCAATAAAAGAAAAACTAAAAGGACCAAAAATTTCATAGAATATCCTCGGAGATTCTCTTATATTCCCAGATTTCTTGATTGTTTAAACTTTTTTCAAAGTTTTTAGCTAATTCTTTAATGGTTAAGCCAAAGCCAGGGTGAATAAATTCAGAAGCTATCTCAAGAAGGGGAAGCATCACAAAGGCTCTTTCCAAAGCCCGAGGATGGGGTATTTTGAGATATTCTGTATCTATTATCAGGTCTTCGTAAAAGATTATGTCGATGTCTATTTCGCGGTCAGTGTAAGACTTTGCCTTCTTTCGTCCAAGGGAAAATTCTACACACTTTGCCTCAAAGAGAAGAGCCTGAGGGGAAAGGGATGTCTCAGCAAGAAGGACAAGGTTTAAGAAGAGGTTTTTGCTCTCAAAACCAAGCGGAGGAGACTCGTAAACCTTGGATACCTTCAGAATATGAACCCCTCTTTCTTGGAGTTGGTTTAGAGCTAGACGGAGGTTTTTAATCCTATCCCCTAAATTTGTGCCAAGGGCTAAGTAGACCTTTTTTAAAGTAGTAGGCGCTGCCCAGACCACAGTGGGGATCCTTCGCATTCACTCGGGTTGACAGAGAGAGGGTCCCTCGCTTTCGCTCGGGATGACAGACAGGGAAGCTCGGGATGACAGATAGAGGGGCTCGGGATGACAGATAGGGATGGCTTGGGATGACAGACATGGAGATTGCTGGATGACAGGTCAGCGAATGACAAAGCTCGACAGTCTCTCAACCGCCCTTTTTAAGGTATCAACGCCTACGGTCAAGGCAATCCTAAAGTAGCCTTCGCCGCTTGGTCCAAAGCCATTCCCAGGAGTTACGACAATGTCAAGCTCCTCAAGGAGCTTCCTACAAAATTCGGTGGAAGTAAATCCTTTTGGCACCTTAACCCAAAGGTAGAAGGTAGCTTGAGGGATTTTAAGCTCAAAGCCAAGTTCATGTAAAGCTCTGGCTAAATAATCCCTTCTTTCTTTGAAGATAGCCCTTAAAGGTGGGACAATTCTTTCAAGATTATCGAGGGCATAGGCGCCCGCATACTGGATAGCTGTAAAGACACCTGAGTCTATGTTGCTTTTGATCTTTGCAAGTCCTTGAACAAGCTCTTTTTTACCTACCGCAAAGCCAATCCTCCAGCCGGTCATGCAAAAAGTCTTTGATAGGCTGTGAAATTCTATAGCTACATCCCTTGCCCCGTCAATCTCAAAAATACTGAAAGCCGGCTCCTCAAAGTACATCTCCACGTAGGCAGCATCATGAGCAAGGATTAATCCATATCTTTTGGCAAAAGAGATAGCCTCGGCAAAGAATTCTCTTGTTGCTACTGCTCCAGTTGGGTTGTTAGGATAGTTAAGCCAAAGGATCTTTGCCCTTTCAAGAACTTCCTTAGGGATAGAACCAAGGTCAGGGAAGAAGTTGTTTTCCCATAGAAGGGGGAGATAGTAGGGTTCTCCTCCGGCAAAAAGCGTTCCTAAATGGTAGACAGGGTAGGCTGGCTCAGGGCATAACACAACATCCCCTGGGTTTACAAAGGCTAAAGGAAAATGGGCAATGCCCTCCTTTGAGCCAATTAAAGCGGAAATCTCAGTCTCAGGGTTAAACTCAACGCCAAAGCGCCTTTTCATGTAGTTTGCGCAAGACTTCCTAAAAAATTCGCTCCCTTGATTTGAAGGATAACGATGAAAGGCTGGATTTTCTAAAGCTTTCTTTGCTACCTCGACAATTTCAGAAGGAGTTGGGAGGTCAGGGTCGCCTATGCCAAGGTCGATGATGTCTGCGCCTTTCTTTAGCTTCTCGTTTTTCAATCTATCTATCTCCACAAAAAGATAGGGTGGAACCTTTTTTAGCCTTTCTGCAAACTCCATCCCTTTCCTCCTATCTTTCCCTTTTTCCTTCGATGAATTCTAAAACCATCTGCTTTGCAACATGGTCCGGAAATTGTTGGGGCGGATGCTTCATGGTATAGGCTGAGATGGAAATGAGCGGTCCAGCTATACCCCGATCTTTGGCAAGCTTTGCGCAGCGAATGGCATCGATGGCTGAGCCTGCAGAGTTTGGCGAATCCTCAACTTCAAGCCTTACCTCAACGGATAAGGGCACACCCCCAAAATGCTCCCCTTCAAGCCTGATATAAGCTATCTTTCTGTCCTTTAACCAGGGAACCCAGTCAGAAGGACCGATGTGTATGTTTTGCTCTCCAATGTCATAGGGAAGAAGTGAGGCTACCGCTTCAGTCTTTGAGACCTTCTTAGTCTTAAGCCTATTCCTTTCAAGCATGTTGAGAAAGTCGGTGTTCCCTCCAAAGTTTAGCTGATAGGTTCTTCTTAAGGGTATACCTCTATCGACGAAGAGTTGAACCAAGGTGCGGTGAAGTATGGTTGCCCCAAGCTGAGATTTTATGTCATCCCCAACGGCGGGGACACCCTCATCAAGAAACCTTTTCCCCCATTCGGGGTCAGAAACTATAAAGGTAGGCATGGCGTTGACAAAAGCCACTCCTGCTTTAAGGCAGGCTGTTGCGTAAAATCTTGCCGATTCTTCACTACCAACGGGCACATAATTTATGAGGACATCAGCTTGGACATCCTTAAGGCAAGCAACTACATCTTCAAGCTCATCCTCCTTTTTGTTAGCCAGAACAAAGGTGACATCCCGAGGATAGGAGCTCATGTGCGAGGCAAACCCGTCAAGGACCTTCCCCATGCGAACCTTAACCCCAAGCTTTGGCACATCAGGATAGAAGACCGTAGTGCAGTTTGGCGGGGCAAAGATGGCTTCGCTTACATCCTTTCCAACCTTCCTTTCGTCTATATCCCAGGCAGCAACGATTTCAATATCGCCAGGTCCATACCCGCCAACATCAGGGAACATTAACCCCTCGTATTCCTCTTTTTTTCTATTTCGATAATAGAAAATACCTTGGACCAAGGAGCTTGCACAATTACCAACCCCGACGATAGCAAGACGCACCTTTTTGGACATCCTTTGCCCCCCTTAAAGGATCTTCCTAAACATAACATAACTCTAAAAGGTTTAAAGTTTTTCTGTAAATTCTTTCTCAATCTTTATGACTTTAGTCACGCGCTCAGCCGGAAGAAGGGTAATCATTCTTGAGCCTTGCGTGCTTCGGGCAAGGGTGGGTATTTCTTCAGAGGAAATGCGTATCGCCTTGCCCGAAGAGGAAAAGATGATAACATCTTCGCTCCCCTCAAGGAATAAGGCCGAAGCTAAAGGTCCCGTTTTAGCAGAAAGTTTGTGAAGGCTAATCCCTAAGCCTCCCCGTCTCTGTATCCTAAATTCCGTAATATCCGTCTTCTTGCCAAAGCCTCCCTCGGTGATGGTAAAAACATAGCCCTTAGCTTTTGTTTCCACCATGGCTATAACTTCATCCTTCTCCTCGAGGCGGATGCCTATCACTCCCTCTGATTCTCTACCCATCGGTCTTAATTCTGAAGTCTCAAAATGCAAGGATTGACCGTTCTTTGTGGCTATAAGAACTGTGCCTTCTTTTTCAAGGCTAAGAACTGAGCGGAGATTATCACCCTTCTTTAGGATTATCGCCGTTCTACCTGTTTTACGCAGATTTTGGAAATCCTTGGCTAAGACCTTTTTCACATTTCCCTGAGCGGTGGCCATGAGGATAAACCCTTCCTCTCTTAGAGGTAAAAGGGCAACCGGGGCACCCTCAAAGTTCGGTAGATAATTCCTCAAGTGGTTCCCTTTAGCTTGTTTGGTTGAGGTTGGAACATCCTTAAGCGAGAGGGGATAAACTCTTCCCTCCTCCGTGAAGATTAGAACCGTATCATCCGAAAAGGCATAGATAGCTTGGCTTATCCTTTCTTCTCCGTAGACAGCAAGCACTCCCTTGCCACCTCTTTTCTGAGTTGTAAACTCCTCAAGGTTAATCTTCCGTATAAACCCATCTTCACTCAAAAGCACTAAAACCGGAGTTTGAGGGGGCTTCTCTAGAATAACCTCAGTTTCTTCCTCCTCTATGATCTGCGTCCTTCTTTCATCAGCAAAATCTTCTTTCAGTTTTCTTAGCTCCTCCTCGATAGTAGCAATAAGGGTTGGTTCGTGAGTAAGGATCCTTTCATACCGCTCGATAGCACTCTTTACTTCTTCATACTCAAGAAGGATCTTTTCTCGTTCGAGGGCTGTAAGCCTCTGAAGCCTAAGGTTTAATATCTCCTGAGCCTGAACTTCGGTGAAGTTAAACCGGGCAATAAGCCTATCCTTTGCCGTCTTCGGAGTATCAGAGCTCTTGATAAGCTCTATTATCTCGTCAAGATGCTCAAGGGCTTTTAGGAAACCTTCAAGGATGTGAGCTCTTTCTTTAGCTTTTCTTAGCTCATACTGAGTCCTGCGTATGACAACCGTCCTTCTCCAGTTGAGAAAATGCTGAAGAAGGTCCTTAAGGGTTAAGACCTCGGGTCTTCCGTTAACCAGGGCAAGGAGGATTATACCAAAGTTTGTCTCAAGCGGCGTATGGGCAAAGATCTCTTTGGCTACAAGATGGGGGGCGTTTGCCCATTCTTTCTTAAGCTCTACAACTACCCTTATGCCATGCCTATCCGATTCGTCCCGAACCTCGGTCGCGGCTTCAAGCTTTTTTTCTTTGATAAGCCTTGCGATCTTTTCCACGACGCTTGCCTTGTTAACCTGATAGGGTATCTCGGTAAAAACGAGCTGGACCTTGTTTTTTTCTCTCTCCACATGATACTTAGCTCGAAGCTTTATCGTCCCCTTGCCAGTTTCGTAGGCGGCAAGTATTGAGGACCTTCCTACGATATAAGCTCCCGTTGGAAAATCAGGTCCTTTAATATGCTCCATGAGCTCTTCTGTCGTAAGGTCAGGATTGCGAAGAAGGGCTAAACAAGCTGATATGACCTCCCCAAGATTGTGGGGCGGAATGGATGTTGCCATACCTACGGCGATGCCAGATGCCCCGTTCACAAGAAGATTTGGTAGCTTTGAAGGTAGGACCACCGGCTCTTTTAGCGTGTTGTCGTAGTTTGGAACAAACTCTACCGTTTCTTTTTCAAGGTCAGCAAGCATCTCATGGGCGATCCTTGTTAGCCTCACCTCGGTATAGCGCATAGCTGCAGGGGGGTCGCCGTCGATGGAGCCAAAATTACCCTGCCCATCAACCAAAGGATACCTCATGGTAAAATCTTGAGCCATGCGGACCAAAGCCTCATAAACCGGCATGTCACCATGAGGATGATACTTACCGATGACATCTCCTACGATCCTTGCGCTCTTCTTAAAAGGCTTATTCCATTCGTTACCCGCCTCATACATGGCGTAAAGGATCCGCCTCTGAACAGGCTTTAGCCCGTCCCGCACATCCGGAAGGGCTCGCCCAACGATTACGCTCATCGCATAATCTAAGTAGCTCTCCTTAAGCTCCTCTTCTAAAGGAACTTCTATGATTTCTCCCATGGCTTTTCTCCTCTTTTACAATATTCTAAACCACGACTAATCTCTTCTCGCACCATCTGGGAAAGCTTTTCTTTATCCTTAAGGGTCATTCCCTTTGTTTCTATCAAACTCCCCACATAAACATAAACCTCTTTCTTATTTAAGTGTAACCATAGGCTTCCCTTAGGTAGAATGTCTTTTGTGCCATAGATAGCTATGGGGCAGACAGGAACCTGAACCTTAAGGGGAACTAACATCCCCCCCTTCTTGAAAGGTAAAAGCTCCCCGGTTCGGCTTCTTGTCCCCTCAGGGAAGATGACTAAGCTTACTCCGGATTGTAAGGCAGAAACGCAGGCTAAAAGGCTTCGCAAACCCTCCTTCGGGTCTTCCCTTTCAACGGGAATGTAGCCAAGAGCTGATATACCCCAGCCAAAAAAGGGGATCTTGAAGAGGCTCTTTTTGGCTAAAAACCTAATGTCATAATCCTTTAACAGGACTTCAAGAACGGGTATATCAAGTTGGCTCTGGTGATTGCTCATGAAGACATACCTTTGACCCTTTGGAGGAAGAGGGTTCCCAAGCACAACTATCCTTATCCCTAAGACCTTAAGCAACCATTCACACCAAAGCCTTGCCCAAAACTTTTTCCGTATAAGGATAGCAAGAAGAGCCATCACAGGGACGCTAATAACTACATAAAGCCAAACTAAAAGATTACGTATGACCTCGTGGATAAGCATGGATCAGAATTTTTCTAAGAAATTTCGAAGGATTAAGACCCCTTCAGGGAGGTCATCCCTGGTGAAGTCCCATTCAATAAGGGAGCTTTTCCATTTCATCCATCTCTCAAGGGAGGTTCCGATGGATTCTGGATGAAATTGCACCCCTTCAACAGGGAAATATTTATGCCGAACTCCCATGATCTCTCCGTCCTCAGCCCTTGCCGAAACTTCAAGCACTTCAGGCAGGCTCTTCTCATCGATGGCTAAGGAATGGTATCTCATGGCTGAAAAGGGTTGAGGTAGACCCTGAAAGACCCCTTTTCCGTCATGATAGATGATTGATGTCTTACCATGCATAAGCCTTTTTGCTCTGACGATCCTCCCTCCGAAAGCAGCGCCGATGCATTGATGTCCAAGACAAACTCCAAGGATAGGCACTTCCCCCGCAAAATCCTTTATCACCCTAACCGAAATCCCCGCCTCCTTAGGAGAACATGGACCAGGGGAGATGATGATATGAGTAGGGTCAAGCTTTCTTATTTCTTCAACGGTTATCTCATCATTCCGATAAACAAAAACCTCTCCCCACCAAAGTTTTTTTATCATTATGCCAACGATCTGCACCAAATTATAGGTAAAGGAATCATAGTTATCTATCACTAAAACCCTTTTCACGCTCATACCCTCAATCAAAATAACCCGAAGAAAAGAGCTCCAAAGCCTTCTCCAAAGCTTTAGCCTTGTTTATCGTCTCCTCATACTCCTTTTTGGGATTAGAATCGGCAACGATCCCAGCCCCAGCCTGAAGATATAATCTTCCTCCCTTCTGAAAGAAGGTCCTAATAGTTATACAAAAATCCATAGTATGGTTGAAGCCAAAGTAGCCAACCGCGCCTGCGTAAGGACCTCTCTCCTTCTCTTCAAGCTCGGTAATTATCTCCATTGCTCTGACCTTAGGAGCACCGCTTACCGTCCCAGCAGGAAAGCAGGCTCTAAAAAGGCTAAACATATCTTCCCCGTCCTTTAACCTCCCCTTAACCCCTGATACTAGGTGCATCACATGGGAGTAGCGTTCAACCACCATGAGGTCGTAAACCTGAACCGAGCCATACTCGCAAACTCGCCCAAGGTCATTCCTCCCAAGGTCAACGAGCATGATATGCTCAGCAAGCTCCTTCTCATCATTCTTTAGCTCTTCCTCAAGCCTCAGGTCCTCCTCCTCGGTCGGACCCCTTCTCCTTGTTCCAGCAATAGGTCTTGTCTCTACCCTTTTCCCTTCAGCCCGAACGAGTATCTCTGGGGAAGAACCAATAAGCACCTCATCCTTAAACCTAAGGTAAAACATGTAAGGAGAGGGATTTATCTTCCGAAGAGCCCGGTATAAATACAAGCCTAAATGTGGATTTTTGAGGATCTCATCCTCAACATAAAACCTCTGAGAGAGAACAACCTGAATTATGTCCCCTTTTTCAATGTATTTTTTTGCCCTTTGGACCATCTTCTCGAAAGACGCTCTCTCCATCTCCGGAGTTAGTTTAATAATCCCCTGCAAACGGGGTGGGCTAACCTTAGCGCTCCTAAGCCTCTCCCTTAAGGCTAAAAGCTCATCCTTAGCTTTAGAGTAAAGCTTCTCTAAGTCACCCCGAGCCTTCTCTTTGTCACCCCGAGCGCAAGCGAGGGGTCCCTCTTGCGACGCCGTCCCGAACGAAGTGAGGGATGCCTCGCTATCGCTCGGCACGACAAAGTGGCGAATGTCCCCCCGAGCCCCGCTTTCTGAGTCCCCTCGAGCCGTAAGGCGAGGGGTCTCCTCATAAGCCCCAGCATTACCCTCATCCCTTGAGCCAAGGGTAGTTAGCAAACTGTCTTCGGTTGAAACAAGGGCAATCAGCTTATAAGTATGATTAAGCCTATCGTAGACTATAAGCTTCCTTGGGAGGACAAAGTATAGGTCATGAAAGCCAAGGACTGGCTCCCCCCGCTTTACCCTTTTTTCAAAAAAAGATACCATCTCATAGGATACATACCCAACAAGCCCAGAAAAAAACCTTGGCAAAGGCAAATTTTCCGGGACTCGAAAGCCTTCCCAAAGCCTTTTTAAGTCCAAAAAGGGGTCTTCGCAGGAAAATTCTTTTTTAACTTCCCCTTCAACATAGACCTTTTTACCCTTGGCTCGAAAGATGATAGAAGGCTCAAACCCGATGAAAGAATAGCGAGCCCATTTTTCAGGACCTTCCATGCTTTCAAGAAGAAAAATATGCGTCTCATCATCAAACACCTTGTATAGAAGAGATATCGGCGTCTCAAGGTCAGCAGGCATCTCAAGATATAAGGGAATAAGATTGTAACTTTGAGAAAGCTTCACAAACTCATCAAAGGAAGGACTGATGTTCATCTCCTTACTCTGCTTGGCTTTTTATTCTATTAACTAAAGAGGCTATGTCGTCAAGAGGAAGAAGCTCTTGCGTGCCCCTTTTCATATCCCTAAGGCTGACCTTGTTTTGAGAAATCTCATCCTGCCCAAGGATAAGCACATATTCTACCCCCAGCTTATCGGCAGAGCGAAGCTTGGCTTTTAAGCTCTTATCCTCATAAGAAACAACGGTCTTAATTCCCCTTATCCGTAGCTCATAGGAGAACTTTAGAGCAAGCTCATTAGCTTGATCACCTAAGGGGGCGATGAAGACTAAAGCTTGTCTCTCTGGGACCGCTCGGTCCTCCCCAAAAACTACAAGCCCCCATCTCTCAACCCCGATGGCAAACCCAATTCCCGGTAGCTTTGGACCCCCAAGCTCTTCAACCAAGTAATCATACCTCCCCCCAGCACATACTGTATCCTGAGCAGAAAGCCCCTCGGCCTTAATCTCAAATATGGTCCTCACATAGTAATCAAGCCCCCGCACAAGATAGGGATTGTGCAAAAACTTTAGGCCAAGGGAAGATAAAAGCCCGCTTAACTTTGTAAAATGCTCTCTACAAGCCGAACACCAAAACTCATTTAGCGTCTTAAGACCAAAAACGACCCGCTTGCAGGCATCTTCCTTACAATCAAGCACCCTAAGAGGGTTTCTCTCAAGCCTTTCTTGGCAGGTCTTGCAAAGCTCATCCTTCTTTTCCCTTAATGCAGAAACAAGGTACTCCCTGTAGTTTGGTCTGCACTCCGGACATCCAAGAGAATTTATCTCAAGCCTCAAGGGATGGAGGAAAGACCCGATCTCCTTTTCAGGTTCTTTAAGAATATGCATGGAAAGATTTATCAGCTCTGCCTCAACAAAAGGGGTTATATCCCCTAAATACTCAACCGATACCTGATAAAACTCTCTAAGTCTTCCCTTCTGGGGTCTTTCATGCCGAAACATCGGACCGATGGTAAAAAAACGAATGGGTTTTTGCTTGGCGTAAACGCTCTTTTCTACAACCATTCGGCAGATGCCAGCTGTGGCTTCGGGTCTAAGGGTTAAAGATTCTCCATTTCTGTCAATAAAAGTATAAGTTTCCTTCTGCACAATGTCTGTAACTTCACCGATAGAACGCACATAAAGCTCCGTCTTCTCCAAAGTAGGGATCTTTACCTCTTCAAACCCGTAAAGGCTTAGGATTTTTCTTGAGACCTCGCAAAGATAATGATACCTTCTAAAATCCTCGGGCAACCAATCTTTAAAACCCCGAACCGCTTGAAGCTTCATCTAACCTCTTCTCCCCATCTCCTCGGAAAGCTTATCCCCCCTAAGGGCACATACACCTTTTGAAAACCATGAGCCTTTAGCCACCTTGCCACCTCGTAAGCCCTGCGTGAGGAGTTGCAAATAAGGATCAATTCCTTATCCTTTGGCACTTCATCCAAATGATTCCGAAACTCTTGATACAGGATGTGTCTACAATTAGGATATCTCTTCGTTAAGTATTCAGCTTCCTTTGGATGTCTAAGGTCTATGATTAAGGTGTTTGGGTCGCCTTCCTTCATCCTTTTTAAAACTTCATCCCAGTCAATCTTCTGGAAAAGCCCCTTTATCAAATTGTCTGCAACATGGGCGGTATCGTGGATGGGGTCAAGGGCTGAGTTAAAGGGTGGGGCATAGGCAAGCTCAAGGTTTACTAAATCTTCAACGAGGGGCTTATAAGGTAGGATGCTTGATATGGCATGAAGCCTTGCCAGCGTCCCATCCGTTGCCGGTCCCACTGCTTGGAAGCCAAGGACTCTCGTTGTCTTTTTATCGTATATCAAGGCATAGTAAGCATACTTAGCATCAGGATAAAAGTGGCTCCTCTCCGTTTGATTGTTTAAAGCATAATCTGCAGAGAACCCTTCAGCCAAGGCTTGCTTAAGAGTTAAACCAACCCCGCCCACCGCAAGTTCAAAGCACTTCATGATAAAGGCACCAACCGCACCCGGGAAGGTTGCTACCCCTCCAGCAATGTTAGTTCCGATAACCCTTCCCTGTTTGTTAGCAAGGCTGCCAAGGGGCATGACCACTTTTTTGCCTGTTATCAAATGTTTAATCTCGATGCAGTCTCCTCCGGCATAGATGTCTGGGTCTGAGGTTTGGAGCCTATCGTTGACGATTATTCCCCCAGTCTGAGGTGAAACAAGGAGCCCAGCCTTTTTGGCAAGCTCGCTGTTTGGTCGAACACCAACCGCCATTAGCACAAGGTCTGCAGAAAAGAACCCCTGCTCAGTCTCAACCCCCACAACCCTTCCATCTTTTCCCTTGATCTCCTTTATCCTTGCGTTAAGAACGAGTTTTACCCCCTTTTCCCGAAGATGATTTTCTACTATCCTTGCGGTAAAGTAATCTAAGCTCTGAGGCAAGACCTGTGGAAAGTATTCAAGCACTGTAGTATCAAGCCCCCAGAGGTCAGAAAAAGCTTCAGCCATCTCAAGCCCGATAAAACCTGCCCCGATCACCACTACCTTTTCCACTTCACCCTTAGCTATTTTCTCCTTTATCTCTATGGCAGAGTGCAGGCTTGAAATGGTATACACACCCTTTAGGTCTACACCAGGAATGGGTAAAACCTTGGGGACAGAACCCGTTGCTATCACAAGCTTATCGTAGGAAATTTCATCGGTTTTTCCTGTCTCTAAGTATCTAACTTTTAGGACCTTTCTTTCTCGGTCTATCTCCTCAGCAAGGGTCTTTGTAAGGACCGTTAGCCCCTTCGCGGAGGTAAAGAATTTTTCATCTCTTACCACATGAAAGGAGGTTTCTCTTAAGGCGTTCTCTGTGGCGACATCCCCGGAGACATAATAAGGAATCCCGCAGGCACCGTAGGATATTAAATCGTCCTTATCTATAAGGATGACCTCAGCATCAGGTCTTAGCCTTTTTACTCGGCAGGCTGCCTTTGCCCCACAGGCGTTTGCCCCAACCACAACCACCCTCATAGCCCCCCTCCTTAATAAGCATCTAAATTTTAACATAAAAAGACATTCTATCACCATTTTTAAGCTTACAAAGTAACTTTATAACCTTAGAACAACATTAAAAAAGTCGATCAATACTACATTGCCCCTTCTGTTGATGTATAGGAAACCAGCGTTTGTCCTCAACAACAAGTTGTAGGGGCAACCGGTCAATTGCTCATCCAAAAAATAGTTATAATTATGTCAATATGAAAAAGATAACCATTGCTGCCCCCGGACCATTAAAACACAAGTTTATTGCTGAAGGGCTAAACTATTATCAAACCTTGATAAAACGCTTTGCTATCCTTGAGGTCAAACTCCCTAAATTAAAAGGAAGCTATGCTGACCCTGAAAAAAGAAAAAAGGAAGAAGAGGCTTTAATACGGAAGGTTCTTGAAGAAATTCCTGCCCAAAAGAAATTTGTAGTAGTCTTAGATGAGCGAGGAAAGGCTTTAAAAACAGAAGAATTCGCTAAGTTTATTGAAGATAAGCTTTCCCTTGATAAGGAGCTAATCTTTGTTATCGGTGGTCCAGAGGGGCTTTCAGAAGGTCTAAAACATAAGGCAGACTTTGTGTTAAGCCTCTCCTCTCTTACCTTAAATCATGAGCTAGCTTTGCTTGTCCTCGCCGAAGCCCTATTTCGAGCTTTAAGCCTAATGAAAGGACATCCCTACCATCGGTAGGACTTTAACTGGAGGTTTGCCGAACAAGCAACCGGACGGTAGTTCGATATTTTTTATGATGGGCAAGCAGTAGGACGCCTAAGCCTATTGTCCTGGCTTAATTTCATTTTTAGACCAAACAAATTTGAAGCTCTTTGGCTTTATTTTTAGCACCGGCTGTATATTTTTTACCGATAACCGCAGGGATCGTAGTCCTACCAAAGGCTTTTTCAACAATCTTGCTCCTCTTATGAGCCCTTTCTACATCAACCTTATCCGCTTTAACTGACACCTCAGCTACAACTAAAACTTTTTTCTGAGGCTCTACTCTTAAGTATCCTTCAGCTACTAAGTCAACGCTAAGCGCCTCCTCCCTTTCTTCTTCGGTGATCCTTCCGGCATCAAGAGCCTCATCAAGCTGATCAGCTATGATTGCCTTATCTAAAACTTTACACTTTCTTATGAGCTTCCCTAAGTAAGCCGGAGCATTCTCTCTTACCTTACGCTCAAAATCGCTTCCTTTTAAATCGGCTACATCGTTCTTCAAAGTTCTAACATCTTCCTTCAAAACCTCTACATCAGACTCAACCTTGGTTAATCTTTCATCAATTTTCTCTACCCTTTGCTTTAGCCCTCTTACCTCATCTTTTAAACCTATCATTTCATGCTCCATTCTATCTACACGGTCGTTTAGTTCCTTAAAATCCTTCTGCACAAACTCTTCAAACCGTTCAGGAAGCTTAAGAAGGTCGGAAGTAAGAATGAGCTTTCGTAGTTCTTCAAGCCACATAGGCTCGGCTTTTAAAACATTCAACAAATCCTCAAAGGTGTGGATCTCATACCTTGCTTGCATACCCCAAAACGCTCCTTTTTTGAAAAATCTGCTTTCCTATCGATTAAAATTAGCATTTTCAATAGGATTTTCAACCCTTTTGCGAGGCATCCCTTACTTCGCTCGGGACGGCGTCTTTAAGGAGACCCCTCGCTTCGCTCGGGGCGACATAAAAGGAGGTGGCTTGGGGCGACAAAAAGGAAGCTTGTGGTAAAAAAAAGAGGCTCAGGGCGACACAAAAAAGGGGGCTCTGATCGACAAAAAAATAGAGGGCACGGGATAATAAAAAAGGGAAGGGGTAGACCCCCTTCCCTTTAGGATGTGCTTAGAACCTAAGCTCTTATCTCAAGAGCTGGAGGACAAGCTGGGGCAAGGTGTTAGCCTGAGCAAGCATGGCTATTGTTGCCTGCATACGGATCTGGTAGGTGGTAAACTCGGCCATCTCTTTGGCGTAGTCGGTGTTCCGGATGACGGATTCTGCTTCCTTGGTGTTGTCGTAAGCCACCTTCTGGGAGTCAAAGATGGACTGGAGGTTGTTCATCGTAGCACCGATCTGAGCCCTTATCTTGTCAACCGTCCTCTGAGCCATCTCGGCAATGAGCATGCCAACCTCAGCCCCTTCGTTAGTAGTAACATCTATAGAATAAAGGTTCTTAAACTGAGAATTAGTATTACTACCGATAACATAATCACCCAACCCTGAGGTTGGTAAGCTTGCGGTGAAAGCAGTATCCCTTGCAATGTAGAGGTCGCCCACCTTGACAGCTGCTGCTGTTGTTCCACTCACCGCAGTTACTGAGCCTGCAGACTTACCTTCAAGGTCATTTATCAACTGATCAATATTAATAGTAGGAGAGGTAGCTGTAGTTGTGAGGCTTACACTAAGACCGATGGTATAACCCTGAGAAGAGGTTAAGACAAGCCTGTTCCCAGACCTTGAGGCAGAAAGGTCTGCTCCTGCGGTAGCAGCAGCCCTGTTTATGTTCTCGATTAAAGTATCCAGGGATACGGTAGTGTCTAAACCGGTTATGCTTACTGTTTTCCCGCCGACATAAAAGGTAAGGCTTGCTGTTCCAGCAACATTAGCGATGGCGGTGTATTCAGCGCCAACGCTAACATTAACCGCCTTGGCTTTAAAACCAATGTCTCCAAGCTTCGAATTTACCTCATTTGCTATAACTCCAGCATCTAAAAGGTAACCAGAGTTGCGGCCACTAGTATAGGATCCAGAGCTTGCATTAACAACTCTGTCTCCTATTGTCACATTTAGAGCTGCAGTAAATGATATATCAGTAAGGGCTGTAATACTTGTCCCAGAGGCCTTGTTTCCGTTTGTGTTAATCAGGTGAGCCCCAAGGTTTTGAGCCCTCACATCGTCGATGGAGATGTATACCGTTTGCTCCATCCTTGCTCCATAGTGGATAAACTTATCCTTAAAAGTCCCGTCAAGGAGCTTAATCCCGTTATACTCGGTGTCTGTGCCGATCTTCTGAATAGCGTCAACGAAGTTCCTGATTTCCTGTTGAAGAGCTGATCTTGCAGTTGGGTCGTTAATGTCGTTAGCTGCGTTCTGAGCCCGCACATAGATCTCCTGAAGCTTATCAAAGATCTGAGCTGTTGAAGCTTCGGCGATCTGCAAGGCAGAAATACCGGTTTGAATGTTTCTGTTTCCCTGGTCATAAGCCTTAGCTACCGTGCCAAGCATATCTGCAATAAACATACCCGCTGAGTCGTCTGCAGCGTTCAAAATCCTTACTCCTGTAGAGAGCCTAAGTAAGCTCTTCGTCATTGCACGCTCGTTCCTCACGAGCGCAGTGTGGGTTTGAGCTGCTGCTTCGTTAAAGTTGATCTTTACCGCCATGGCTGCACCTCCTTTTGTTTTTTCTTTTTCGTTTTCTGTATATTCTTATCGACGAAAGTATAAAAAACTTAAATGTAGGGGGCTCCCTGGGGACGCCGTCCCGAACGAAGTGAGGGATGCCTAGCTCACGCTCGGCAGGACAGATGAGTGCCATCGAGCCGTCAGGTGAGGGGTTTTTCGTTACTCTTGGGATGGTATAGGTCTTAATGAAACAGCCTCTACCCATCTTGCTAAAATCTAAAATTAGTTTATTTTAATTCTGTAGCCTTTGGGCGGTTAGCTCAGTGGTAGAGCGCCATCCTCACACGGTGGATGTCGGAGGTTCGAATCCTCCACCGCCCATTTATTAAAAAATCCTCGCGGGAAGAAATAATTGGCTTCCCGCCAAACTGGCCAAGGGGGTTGAATTATGTTTGAAATACCAAAGGTAAAGCGCTTTCGTCGTTGGGAAACCCTGTTCATCATCCATCCAGACAGGGTTGAAGAAAAGCAAAACATCTTAGAAAAGCTTCAGCAGATTATCGAGAGCAAGGAGGGTAAAATCCTAAAGCTCGAAGAATGGGGTATGCGAAAGCTTGCCTATCCTATCGCCAAGAGAAAGACTGGCTATTATGTTCACGCTGAGTTTTATGGACTTTCCGACCTTCCGAAGGAGCTCGAAAACTTTTTCCGTATAGATGAAAGGGTAATGAGATACATAGTGGTTAAACTTGATGACAGGTATGTGCCTGAAGCTCAGGCTCAAGCTTAATCAGAGCAAAAGGGGGTGAAAGATATGGAAAATCAAGTTACTATTCAGCGGAGGTTTTTCCCTAAGAAAAAGGTTTGCAAATTCTGTGCCGACCCAAACCTGGTTATCGACTACAAAAACCCTGAAGTTTTAAAGCCCTTTCTTAATGAAAAGGGCATGATCCTTCATCGCAGGCAAACCGGCACCTGCGCTTATCATCAAAGAAGATTGACAACCGCCATCAAAAGGGCAAGGATCATGGCGCTTCTTCCCTTTGTGGCTGATGTTGAGCTTGAATAGGAGGTTGCAGGATGGAGGTCATACTAAGGACAGATGTGCCAAAGCTTGGTAAAGCTGGAGACATTGTTAAAGTTAAGGATGGTTTTGCAAGAAATTATCTCTTGCCTAAAGGGTTAGCCATACCCGCCAATCAAAAAAACATCAAAGCCCTGGAAAATCAAAGAAAGATTATCCTTGCTAAGGCTGAAAGGGAACGTAAAAAAGCTCAAAGCCTTGCGGAAAAGCTCACAGGGCTTACTCTTACCTTTTATCGGAGGGTTATAGAAGGAGACAGGATCTATGGTTCCATCTCAGCTCAGGATATAGTAAAAGCCTTAGAGGAAAGAGGATTGAGCCTCGAAAGAAGGTTTGTCCTGCTTGATGAGCCGATCAAACAGCTTGGCACCTATGAAATACCCATCCGTTTAGGATCGGGTATAGAAGTAAAAATCAACGTTGAAGTCCTAGAAGAGAAGTAATATTTTTTTAATTTTGAATGGCTAAACGAAAAAGCTCTTCTGTTAAGGCTTCACCAATAGGTCTCCCTGAGGGGGTACTTCCCCCTCAGGATGAACAGGCAGAAAAATATGTTCTGGCCTCAGTCCTCGTTGACCCTTCATCCATCGTCAAGGTCGTAGACCTCCTTAAGCCAGAGGATTTTTACTATCCTGCCAACAGAGAGGTCTATCAAGCCATGCTCTCCCTCTTTGAAAGGGATGAGCCCATCGATATCGTTACCCTCTATCATGAATTGGAAAAGCTTGGAACTCTTGACCGAGTTGGCGGAGCGGTGTACCTTGCAGAATTAGCAAAGCTCCTTCCAACCTCCTCTCACATCGTCTACTACGCAAAGATCGTCAAGGAAAAAAGCATCCTCCGGGCGATAATCGAGTTAGCAAACGACCTGATCTACAAGGTCTACTTTTCTGGCGAACCCTCCCATGAGCTTTTAGCCTATGCGGAAAAGGTCCTTTTTGACCTCGCTTATTATGGAAAAAAAGAGACCTTTGCTCCTATAAAGGAGGTCATCAAGGATACGATAAAAGGTCTTGAGCAGATCTATCAAAAGGGGGATTTGATCACCGGCTTGCCTACAGGCTTTGTAGACCTTGACCGCTTGACCGCAGGCTTTCAGAGAGGAGACCTTATCATCCTTGCTGCAAGACCGGGCATGGGTAAAACCGCCCTTGCCCTTGATATAGCAAGGGGCGCAGCAAAGCTTTCAAACCTTGGTGTAGCTATTTTCTCTCTGGAGATGAGCAAAGAACAGCTTGTCTCAAGGATGCTTTGCGCAGAGGGCAGGGTTAACTTTCATCGCTTTAGAACCGGTCAACTTGAACCTCAGGAATGGCAAAGGATCATCTCAGCGGCAAACACCCTAAGTCAACTTCCCATCTTCATTGACGATACAAGCTCCTTAAACATCCTTGAACTTAAGGCTAAAGCAAGAAAGGTTATGAAGGAAAGCCCCTTAGGGCTTATCATCGTTGACTACCTTCAATTAATGAAGAGCTTAGAGAGAAAGGAAAGAAGGGAGCAGGAAATCTCTGAGATTTCAGCAGGGCTTAAGGCATTAGCCAAGGAGCTTAACGTTCCTGTTCTTGCCCTTTCTCAGCTCAATCGTAAGGTGGAAGAAAGACCGGACAAGCGCCCTCAGCTTGCCGACCTCAGAGAATCCGGTGCCCTTGAACAGGACGCCGATGTGATCCTCTTCATCTACCGGGATGAGGTTTACAACAAAGAAAGCCCCGAAAAGGGGATTGCTGAGGTCATCATCGGAAAACAAAGAAACGGACCAGCAGGCGTGGTGGTGAAGCTTGCCTACCTTTCTCAGTACACTACCTTTGCCAACCTTGAAAAAAACCCTTAGCTCTTAACCACTAACACTGGAACTTCAGATAAGCCTACTACTTTTTCGGTTACGCTTCCGAGGAGGAACTTCTTAATTCCTGATTTTCCATAAGACCCCATAACGATCAAGTCAATGCCCTTCTTTGCTGAAAAATCGATAATGATTTCGTGGGGGACTCCATCCTCTATGCTTGAAAAACAGGATATGCCTTCGAGCTCGCACCTTTTGATAAGAGCCTCCTGAGCCGAAGCCAAGGCTTTCCTCTGAGAGTCGATAAACCTTTCTAAAGTCTCCATAAGATGTGGGACCTCAGACTCAAAGGCAATTGGATCAATTTCAACGACGGACAAAAGATTAAGCTTTGCGGAAAAGACCTTGGCAAGGTTTATCGCCTTATACCCAGCCCTCTGGGCTGGACCTGAGCCATCGGTAGGGACTAAAAGGTTCTCAAGCTTGAAGGATACTGTCTTAGGAACAATTAGAACATCAGCTGAGCTTCCAGCAAGGAGTTTGTAAGAGGTGCTCCCGAGCAAGGCTTTTGCTAAACCTGTCTTCCCAGTTTTCCCGGAAACTATAAGTTCGCACCCTTCAGTTAAGGCACAATCAATGATCTCAGTTGCCGGGTCTCCTTTGCGAACAAGGGTAGAGATATCCGCGCCAAGTTCGCTTGCTACGGCTTCTGCTTTTTTAAGAATGCCTTCTGCCCCTTTCTTAAAAAGGTCCTCCATACCAAGAAAGAGGGAAAGGGCGCTTGATACCTCACCTTTTAATTGAACAACCGTCAAGGCAAGAACCTCAGCTTTTAGCTTTTTACCAAAGTTTATGGCATACCTTAAGGCGTTAAAGCTTTCCTCCGAGCCGTCTAAAGCTACTAAGATCTTTTGATAGATAGACATGGCTTCCCCCTTTAGAAGCTTATTATTAAAAAATTTTTAAAAATAAACAGCCTAAGGTCAAGCTCAAAATATTGTGATTTTTCTTTTTCATAAGAGAATTTTTTAGAAATATTAAACACTATGTTCATTAATCAATAAATTTTACCGTCTTACTTAATAATAATATTTCAGTTTTAGTCAATTCCACCCTTGTTAAAAACCCAAAACCATTTACATTTAAAGTTAACTAAAGTAAAGAAAAGGGGGTTTTTGTATGCTAAAAACTCAATCTTTCGCTCGGAAAATCAGTCTTTATATTCTTCTCATTGTTTTAATGCTTATCACCATCGGAGGCATTTTTTACCTTATTCAAGAACTTTTACTCATTAAAATGGACAACAAACTAAAGTTTTATAGAGAAATAGTTGAAGAGCTTGAAAGGGCAAGGAATGAGCATTTAAGGTGGAAGGTTAATGTTTTAACCGCCTTTCTTAATGAGAATTTAGCTGAAATAAAGCCTGATGAGTCTGTAAAAATCATCTCATCCCTCAAAGGAAAGATAACACATCAGAAACTTTCAGAGATTGAAGAGATGGGAAAGCAGATGAACGACTTAGCTTCCAAAATATCAACTTCTAAATCTTTGGATGAGGCTTACGGTTATTTTAACGCCTTTCAGAGAATTTCTAAGGCTTATCTTTGGGATGGGTTGGAGGGAATTTTAAAAGACTTAAAAAGTGTAGAAGACCAAGAAAAAAGAAGTTTCGTAAGAACTAAAAGAACTTTACAGATAGCTTACATTTTGCTTAGCTTACCTGTGTTCTTCTTAATATTTCTACTTTTAAGGTTCATAGAAAGACAGATAAAAGAGCCTATTTTAAGGGTTGAAAATGTAGCCGAGGCTATGTCTCATGGGGACTTAACAGTTGAGGCTAAGATGGATAGACAGGATGAATTTGGTGAGATCCTTTCAGCAATCAATAAGGTGCAGAAAAGTTTTAAGGAATTGATTAAAATTGCCCAGAAGAACGCCGAAGAGATGGAAAAGTTTGTGCAAGAATTTCATGCTTCTCAAAGCACCGTATCTCAAGAGATGATTAGGTCGGCTCAAAATTCTCAGAAGATCCTTGAGCAAGCAAGCCTTGTCGCCATGACCATTGAAGAATCAGCCACTGCAGCAAACGAGATAACTAAAGCCATCGATGAGATAAACAGAAACACTACTATGGCTTCAAACATAAGTAAAGAAGCAGTAACCAAGGTGCTAAGTAGCCAGGAGGTCATGCACAGGCTAAAGAGCATTGCGGAAGAGGTTTCGAGCGTCATTGAATTAATATCTAACATCGCTGAGCAGACAAAGCTTTTGGCTTTAAACGCATCCATTGAGGCGGCAAGGGCAGGAGAAGCAGGAAAAGGATTTGCCGTCGTTGCTAACGAAGTAAAAGAGCTTGCTAAAAGGGTGAGCGATGCTACTGCTGAGGTAGCTGAAAAGCTTTCTAAAATTCAGGCGGAGACCGAGGTTGCTGTTAAGGCAACAGACTTAGTAGCTGAAATTGTAAAAAAGATCGAAGAGATAGCCACTATGATTGCTGCTGCCGTCGAAGAACAAACCATTGCCATCAAAAACATTGCGGACCAGATAAACTTAACCAAGGATACTGCAAACTACATGGCTAAAAGCGCTGAAGAAACCTATAAGACCGCTACCTCGATCGAAGAAATTGCAACTCACCAAATGGAAAAGGTAGAAGAGTTAAAAAATCTGACAGAAAGCTTAAAGCAGGTATTAAACAGGTTTAAAGTATAGCCCTGCTAGCAAGGTAGGCTTTAACCATCTCAACATCATTGGGCAGAACTTCAACCCTTTGGGGAAGATACTTTAGCCTTTCGACCTCCTCAGGAAGCTTAAAGCTTTGGCCGATGGCTTTGCTAACCGTTTCCGGAAACTTGGCTGGATGAGCGGTTGCCAAACAAACCATCGGATAGCCATCCTTAAAGCTTAGCCCAGCCTTTACCCCAACAGCGGTATGCGGGTCTAAAACATAACCATACCTTTTATAAAATTCAGCTATGCATTGAAGGGTTTCCTCTTCGGAGACGCTCCTTGCTAAAAAGTCTTCTTGAACACGCTTTATCTCCTCTTCGGAGAATCTTAGGGCTTTCTCTTTAGCAAAGGTCTGCATAAGGTTTCTAACCTTTTCTCCATTTTTGTTGTAAAAATAGTAAAGGTAGCGCTCAAAGTTGCTTGCCACTTGAATATCCATAGAGGGGCTTATGGTTGCTTTGACATTCCTTACAGAATAATCTCCGGCGTTAACAAACCTCGCCAGAATGTCATTTTCGTTCGTGGCAAGAATAAGCCTCTCAATTCGTTCCTTCCCGAGCATCCTCCTCGCTACATAACCAGCAAAGATGTCCCCAAAGTTTCCGGTTGGCACAGAGAAACGAAGGCTTTTTTTCTTTTCTAACTCTGAAACTCTGAAGTAGGCATAAAAATAGTAGACAATCTGAGGAAGGAGCCGTGCCCAGTTAATGGAGTTTACCGCGGTAAGGCGGAACTTTTTCTTAAAGGGAAGGTCCATAAATATAGACTTAACTATTGCTTGACAGTCGTCAAAGGTTCCTTGGATAGCAAGGTTATGGATGTTTTCGTCTAAAACCGTCGTCATCATAAGCTCCTGAATGAAAGAGACCCGTTTGTGAGGATGGAGCATAAAAAGGGCGATGTTCTTCTTTCCTTTCACACCGTAGATGGCTGCAGAGCCGGTGTCGCCAGATGTTGCGCCAAGGATGTTTACCTTAAGCCCTCTTTTTTCCAAAAGATACTCAAGGAGGTTTCCTAAAAACTGAAGGGCAATGTCCTTAAAGGCAAAAGTTGGTCCATGAAATAGCTCTAAGATGTAGACATCTCCTACTTTGACAACTGGAGTAACCTCTTTGGCTCTAAAGGTTTGATAAGAGGCATAAACTAAAGCCTTTAAGTCATCTTTCGGTATATCGTCTACAAAGTAGGTAAAAAGCTTTAAGGCAAGCTCTTGGTAAGATAGAGGTCTAAGCTCTTCAATCTCCTTTTCAGAAAGAACAGGGATTTCCTCCGGGACGATTAACCCCCCATCCTCAGCCATCCCTTCAAGCACAGTCTCCGAAAAGCTTAACCCCTCAACCTTCCCTCTCGTGCTCTTATACTTCATGCCTCACCTCAATAGCCTTTAGTTTTGATCACCTCAAGACGGTTTTTCATCTTATCTAAAAGAATTCTAAGGTCTGCTCTCAAATCTTCCAAGGTGCGATGCTGTTTTTGATAGATTTTCTGAAGTTCAGAAAGCCAAAACTCAACGCATTCCCTCTCCCTCTGCACAAGCTTCTTCTGAACTTCTTCTTTTAGCTTTGCTAAAAGCTTTGGGTCAATTCCCTCCATCTTTTCGCCCCCTTATACCTCTATCACCATCAAATCTTCAGCTAGGATCACTTCGCCGGAATAGTGCTTCTTTATAACTTCAACCGGCACGGGCTCGCTATGGGGGTAAAGATGAGATATGAGAACCCGTTTTACTTTGCTAAGCATGGCAATCCTTGCCACATCCTCCGGCCCAAGATGTTGAGGAACATATACCCCATCTCCGTTTGCACACTCAAGGATAAGAAGGTCTCCCCCTTCCGCAAGCTTAATTATGCTTTCAGTATACCCTGTATCCCCAGAATAGATTAAGCTCTTTCCCTTAAACTCAACCCTTAGGGCTAAGCTTTCTGGATTGTGGTTGACCTTGGCTGTCTTTAGCCTAAAGCCCTTTAGCTCAAATTCATAAAAATCTGTATCAGGAACAAGAAAATACTCTATCAGCCCCTCCTTTGGCTCAACCCAAGAACCAAAGGCAGCCTTCAAACCTTCATGGAATCTTGCAAAGCTTTCATGGGCGATCAAAAAGACTTTCTCAAGGCGGGTATAGCCAAGGTTGTAGCGAGTGGCAAAAAGAAAAGGTATGAGGTCTGTTACATGGTCAGGATGAAAATGGGAGATAAATATCCCTGAGATGTCGTTTAAAGTAAAACCAAGCCTTATCAACTGTCTTAAGCTCCCCGGTCCAAGGTCTAAAAGAAGATGAAACTCATCAAGGCTTAAAAGATAGCTCGGCGCAGAACGCTCAACCCTAACCCAACCCGTGCCAGAGCCAAGAACGGTTAGCCTCATAGGTTAAGCTCCTTTTTTAACCTTTCAAACTCATCATTAGAAAGCCTGCTCCTTGCCTCATCTAAAAAGAGATTAGCCACCTCTTCGTTCTTTCTAAGATTTAGATAAAGCCATGCAAGGTATAAGCTTGCCTCTCCATCCCTTTCTGGGCTTGCAAGAAGCTGAGAGAGAAGACTTAAAGCCCTGTCATAGTCCCCTTGTCTAAAGTATATTTTGCCAAGGATAAGAGCTTCTTGCGGGCTTAGGTCTTCCTTCCCTGCTAAAATTTCTAATATGTCTGAAATCCTTCCCTGGTCAAACAAGAACTGAATGAGCCTTTGTCTTATGGCGTTGTTTTCTGGGTCAAGAAGATAAGCTTTATACAGATGATACTCCGCATACGAGAGATTCCCTTTGGCAAGGTAGACAAGCCCAAGGTTATGGTGAACCATCGGGTCTTCCCTCATACATCCGCAAAGCTTACCTCTAAGAAGCTTCTCTGCGGTGTCAAGGTCGGAAAAAGTATAGTAAATGCTTGCTAAGCTTAAGGTAAGCTCAATGGGTTGAAGGGTGTAGTCTTTGGCTATTTCATAAACCCTTTTAGCAAATCCTAAATCTTCAAGCTCGTAGATGATGTCAGCAAGGACATGTAGGCTAAATCCCTCAGCCTCCTTAAGCATAAGCCCAGCTCTCTTCGCATGTTCAAAGGCTGAAAGGGAAAGCAAAAAGGGAGAAAAGCAAGAAAAAGGTTCCCCCTTAAGCTTTTCTCCCGGAACAAACCCAAGGATGGCTCCCTGGGGAAGGTTCTCTTCCTTTAAAGAGAAGCCTTGAGCGTCCCAAAGGACATAATAATATTCCTTTCCTTCTTCCCTTAAAATTATTCCCTCTTTAAGCTTCTCATCAAGCGGAAGAGAAGATACGATAAAGAGGAGTTTGCTAATTTCCTCTTTTTCTTTTAGGCTTAGCCATTCCTTTTCAAGCTTCAAGATAGGGGCAAGACGTTCTTCTGCCCTTTTTGTGAGCCTGCTAAACCCAAGGCTTGAGATCACCTGTAAATGGTTTTCTACTTCTGAAGGATTAGGAAGCCTTGAGACCTCTGCGTAAAAACTTGTAAAGGAAACATCTTCTTTCCAGAGGGATAAAAAGAGCTCTTGAGCTTTTCCAAAGAATAAAGGATAAAAGAAAAGGTTTTTTAGCCTGATAAAAGTAAAATCTTTGGGCAAAAGATCGTCTTTAAGTTTAAAAAAGTATCCACGTAGAGGATTGTATGTTTCAACCAAGCATTCAAGAATTTCCTCGGTGTAAAAGTTATCAAAAAGGTGGTCAAGAAGATAGCACCGAGGGCAGCCCTTTTCACCTTTTTTCGCAAGGAAGTCTTCTACAAGGGGTAGCAAAAGCTCTTCGTGCGGAAGTTTCATAGCAATTCTTTTAGTCTTTCAAAGGCTTTTACAATGATTGGATAATCCTCTGGAAAGAGGCATCTTACATCAAGGTAGAGGGCATCTTCTTCAAGCCTTGCGATGATTGGAACTTCATATTTTCTAAGGTAGTATTTTAATTCCTCTGGGGAGTGCCTTTCTGAGCTAACCCGGACCGCATAGGAAGGAAGATCAAGGAGGGGAAGTGCTCCTCCGCCTGTCCTTCCTACGGTGGGGACAACTTCAAAGACAAAGCCTGGCAAGGCTAAGCTCTTTAGCTTTCTTGCAAGGCCTCTTGCCTTTCTTTTTAGCTCATCTGGGCTCTTTAAAATCATGGAAAGGACGGGTATTTCTTTTATCGCCCTTTCTTCCTCTCGATAAAGCCTAAGCACCATCTCAAGACCAGCCAAGGTAAGCTTATCGATCCTTATAGCCCGATTAAGAGGGTTTTTTCTTATGGCTTCTATGATTTCCTTTTTTCCGACGATTATACCAGCTTGGGGTCCCCCAAGGAGCTTATCCCCTGAAAAGGTAGCTACATCAACCCCCGCCCTTACCACCTCTTGAACCGTTGGCTCTTTTTTTAGCCCATACTTTGAAAAATCTATCAAGCATCCGCTCCCAAGGTCTTCCATCACGGGGATCCCTTTTTTCCTACCAAGAGCTACAAGCTCTTCGGTTGTCACCTCATGGGTAAAGCCAACGATCGCGTAGTTACTTTTGTGAACTTTAAGCAAAAGCCCGGTGTTTTCGTTTATCGCCCGCTCGTAATCAAAAAAATGGGTTTTATTGGTCGTCCCTACTTCTCTTAGGATGCAACCAGCCCAGGTCATAACCTCTGGAATTCTAAAGCTTCCGCCTATTTCAACGAGCTCCCCTCTCGAAACGATGACCTCTTTACCTTTAGCCAAAGTGTTTAAGGTAATGAGAACGGCGCTTGCGTTGTTGTTTACCACAAGGGCTGCTTCCGCTCCAGTAATCTCCTTTAACAGCTCTTGAACATGCGCATACCTACTTCCACGGCGCCCGCTATCAAGCTCAAACTCAAGGTTTGAATAGTATTTTCCTATGGTGTAGATGTGTTCAAGGGCTAAGGTCGGAAGAGGTGCCCTGCCAAGATTTGTATGAACAACGACACCCGTTGCATTGATAACTCGCCGAAGATGAGGCGTTTCATACTCCTTTTTAGTCTCTTCAAAGATCTTCTTTAAAATCTCCTCTGTAAGCTCCGAGAGTTCCCCCTTTTGAAAAAGTTCTCGAACTTTTGAGACAACCCTTCTTGCCAGAGGTGTCCCGCAGGCAAACTTCTGCTTAATCTCGTTTACCGAAGGAATACGCATCCTAATCCCCTTCGGAAGAAACAGCTAAAGATAATTTCTTCGAACAAACCTTTCAATCCGCTCAAGAGCAATCTCAAGGACTTTCTCTTCAGGAAGAAAGATGATCCGAAAATGTTTGCTACCTGGCTTCTGTCCAAATCCGCTTCCATGAACCACAACTACTCCTTCCTCAAGGATAAGCCTTTTGACAAAGTCAAGGTCGTTCACATGAGAGAAATGGATGCTCGGGAAGGCGTAAAAAGCACCCCTTGGCATAACGCAGCTTATTCCAGGAATTGAGTTTAGTCCTCGAACAAGAAAGTCTCTTCTTTTCTTTAGCTCCTTTAGGACTTCTTTAAGGTAGCCATTCTCGTTCAGAAGGGCAACGGGTATGGCATACTGAAGAGGGTGGGGTGCGCAAAGTCTTGCTCTGGCAAGCTTTGCTATGGCTTCGACATATTCTGCGATGACCTCTTCCGGTCCAGACACAATTCCCCAACCTATCCGCCAACCCGGAGCAAAATAGCATTTGGAAAGACCGTTGAAGGTTACAACCGGAATATCCTCGGCTAAACTGGCAACGGAGATATGCTCCTTTTCTTCATCAAGAATATACTGGTCGTAGATCTCGTCTGAGAATATGACCAGTCTGTGCCTTCTGGCAATTTCTACTATCTGGACAAGAGTATCTCGGGAAAAGACTGCACCTGTGGGGTTGTTAGGGTTGATGATAACTATGGCTTTGGTTTTGCTATCTATTGCCTCCTCAATGGAATCAAGCTCTGGTTCCCATTCATTCTCTTCATCAAGATAGTAGTAACGAGGTTCTATTCCAAGCTTTGAGGTGATGGCTTGATAGAGGGGATAGCAAGGGCAGGGCAAGAGAATGTTTTCCCCAGGGTCAATAAGGCTTGCTATGGCAAACTCTATGGCTTCGCTTGCCCCATGAGTGATGAAGATTGAATAGGGCTTTATCCCCTTCTTTTCAGCGTAGGTTCGGATGGCGGAGATTGCTTCCTCAGCCCCCAAAGAATCGGAATAGTAATTTAAATTTTGTAGCATGGCCTCGTATACTGCTTCGATGAGGGGTCTTGGAGTTTGGAAGCCGTATTTTACAGGGTCCCCGATGTTTAAATAGATTAAGTCAATGCCTTTTGCCTTGGCTTCCTTTGAGGTTTCCACGATATCGCGAATGGCATACTCAACGCCCCAGGTTCTCTGAGCTGGCACAATCTTAAACTCGTATCCCATTCTCACCCTTCTCCTTGAAAAACGATGCTTAACTTTTTAATCATTCTACAAATTTAAGGATTGTCAATATTTTACTAGGAAAGGTGTTTCAATAAAATGCTTAGCGGTTGCACGCCCTCCTATAAATCAGGGCAAACGCCCTTTGCCCCTACATTTTATGTTATAAATAGGCGCCCACCCACACAGGAAAGATTGTCTCCAGCCCAAATTAAAAAAAATTGTCGATTACCCCTTATCTCAGTCTTTCAACAAAGTAAAATTATGGTAAATTTTAAATTTTAAAATCTAATAATTAAATGCTCATGGATAAATACTTCAAAAACTCTATTATTTCGCTAAGACTTTATTTAAGCTACTTTTTCAAAAAGGTAGCTAAGGATGAAGTCTTAATCTATGCTGAAGCCTTAACTTTCAATACTTTATTAGCTGTAATTCCCCTCTTAGGATTGGTCTTTAGCTTTGCAAGGGCTATCATACCTGAGGATACTTTGATCATAAAAAGCTTTGAACTTTTAGTTAAGCTTTTACCAGAAGAGGTTGCAGGCTTTGTCGTAGAAAAAATTATCTACTTCCTTGATAGAATTAAGCACTTTCCTTTAGGTAAGTTTAGTCTTCTTACCTATTTCATGATGAGCATAGGTCTACTTTTCTTCGTAGAAGGCTGTCTTAATCGAATTTATTTGTCTACCGAAAAAAGAACCATTCGAGAGAGAATAAGCTTCTTTTGGCTTACATTAACCGTAGCTCCTTTCATACTTTTAATATCAATTGCTACTCATGGTTATTTAGAAGCAAGGTTTAAATATGCCACTTATCTGCTTTTTATTTTTATGGCTTTTGTCTTTTATTTGATTTATTATTATTTTCCTGTAAGAAAAGTTCCACGAAAATATGCTCTAATAAGCTCTTTTATTACTACTATTTTATGGGGAATTCTTTCTTTTGGTTTTAGTCTATATGTGAAATATGCTGTATCTTATTCAGCAATATACGGTAGTCTCTCTACTATATTCTTTTTCTTTCTTTGGATTTTTCTGAATTGGTTGCTCTTTCTTCTTGGAGCCGAGCTTACGGTCTTTCTAAGCTTAAGACATAATTTGTTTAAGCCAAAGCTCCCTTGTGGATGGGATAGGATTATCCTTCTAAAAACCGTCTACGAAAACTTCTTAAAGGGAAAATCTCTAAGTTTAGAAAGATTAGAAAATAAGCTTAACATCGCTCCAGATAGACTTTATGAGCTTTTGAACGAGCTTGAAAAAAGGGGCTATATCCTCATTGCGGAGGGATTGGTTTTACCCACACGGGACCTTGGAAGTTTAAAACTATCTGAATTGCTTGGTTTAGCCGAAGAGGTTTTAAAGGAGGCAAAGTCCTTGTCCCTCCTTAGTAATTTTCTTGAAGGAACACGCCTTAAAGATATAATAGATGAGGATGAGAGGGAGTGCAAACTTTAAACTTCTTTTTTTGATATCCTTTCTTCTTTTTCTTCTGGAAGCTTTAGCCGGCTACTTGAGCCATTCCCTTTCCCTTTTTAGCGATTCCTTACATTTGCTTTCTGATAACCTCTCTTTGTTGCTAAGCTTTTTTGCCTTAAAGTTTGTAAAAAGACCGCCCAGTCTAAAAGCTACCTTTGGCTACCAAAAGCTCGGATTGCTCTTTACCCTCTTTAACGGTCTTTTTTTAGTATTAAGCTCCCTTTACATCCTTTATGAAGCTATAGAAAGACTAAAATCGCCAAACCCAATCAATCTAAAGATAATGCTACCCGTAGCCATCGTTGGGCTATTGGGTAATGTTTTAATGCTTCTTATCCTTCATAGGCATCACGAAGACATCCATTGGAAAAGCGCCTGGCTTCATATCCTTGGAGACGCCCTTTCTTCGGTGTTTGTAATCCTATCAGGAGTTCTTATCTATTTATCCGGATTTAGTTTCTTTGACCCTATAGCCAGTGTTTTAATAGTAATCCTTCTCTTCGTTGGAGGAATACGGGTTATCCGTTCAGTTTTGGTAGTCTTTCTTGACCTTGTTCCTCCTCATTTTCAGTTGTCTGAAATTATTAAAGAGCTTAAAGCTCATCCAGAGGTTGAGAATGTGCATGATGTCCATCTTTGGAGTATTGGACATGGAGTGTACGCTTTTTCAGCCCATGTAAAGGTTGCTGATAGACACCTTAGTTTAGCCGATAAAGTAAGGGTCGACCTTGAAGAACGGCTAAGGTCTAAAGGGATAACTCATGTTGTCCTTCAGATGGAGGCTACAGGTTGCGAAGGAAAAAGGGAGCTATGTCATCACGAATTTTCTGCAGAGGGTGAAAAATGAAAGACTTTAAAATAGGGATTGCCCAACTTAACCCAACCTGCGGAGACTTCTCCGGAAACCTCGAAAAAGTCAAAGCCACTTTAAAGGAACTTTCTTCCTCCGCAGACCTTGTAGTTTTTTCCTTTTTACCTCTAACAGGCTATCCTTTGCTTAGCTTAGCTTATAGAAAAGATTTTTTAAAACATTGTAAGCTTGTGTTCGAAGAGCTTGTTAAATATTCTAAGGATGTAAAAGCCCCTTTTTTGATCACCCATCTTGTGGGAACTGATGCCCCTAGTCTTGGTTTATTTTTGATAGAGAGAGGAGAGGTAATAAGAAGGGCTTTTTCGTCTTTTGACCACCCTGAAAGCTTATTTCTAAGCTTTGGCTTCAATTCAATAAGGATTTTGAGCTTTGTTGAAAAGGAAGAGCTAAACTTTCCACCTGATGAGGTCGACCTATTTTTAATCCTAAGCAGAAGACCTTACTATTTTAAAGAAGAAAAGGATTTTTTGCCCCTTCTTCAAGATTTTGCCATCAAGCAAAGAGCCTTTGTTTTTTATGTTAGAGGAGCTTATGTTCAGGATGAATACATCTTTCCGGGGAAGAGCCTTGTTCTAAGCCCAAAAGGTGAGATTATCCATAGGGGTAAAGCCTTTGATGAAGAATTAACGGTAGTTTCCACCCTCTGTCACCCCGAGCCGCAAGGCAAGGGGTCCTATGCCCAACGTATATCTGCCTTAGAGCAACCTTTAGAAAAAGAAGATTTCTCAGAGCTTTATCAAGCTTTAGTCTTTGCTTTGAAGAACTATGCCCAAAAAACAGGGTTTTACTCTGCAATCTTAGGTCTTTCTGGGGGCATTGATTCTGCCCTTGTTGCAACCCTTGCGGTAGACGCTCTTGGAAAAGAAAGAGTGAAAGCCCTTTTTATGCCATCAGCCTTTACCTCTCAAGAATCAAGAGAGGATGCCTATGCCCTTGCCCAAAACCTTGGAATAAGCTTAACAGAAATTCCAATTCAGGAGATTTTTAATGTTTATAGACAAAACCTTCTAGGCGGCTCTCTTCCTTCGGATGAGGTCACCCTTGCCGATGAAAACTTACAAGCAAGGATAAGGGCAAACCTTTTGTTCTATCTTTCGAACAAGGAAAATCATCTTGTTCTTTGCACCTCAAACAAGAGCGAAGCGGCAACAGGCTACGGCACCATCTATGGGGATATTGCGGGTGGCTATGCACCCATAAAGGATGTCTACAAGACCTGGGTGTATGAGCTTGCAAAATATCGCAACTTGCTAAGTCCGGTTATCCCTGAGAGGATATTCACTAAAGCGCCTTCGGCAGAGCTCCGTCCTGGACAAAGGGATGAGGATGAGCTCCCTCCTTATTCAATCCTTGATGCCATCCTTAGGGCTCATTTAGAGGAGGGATTAATGCCAGAGGAGATATTGCAGAGAGGATTTTCGGAAGAGCATGTTAAAAAGACATTCAGGATGCTTGCCCGGGCAGAGTACAAAAGACGTCAAGCTCCCCTTGGACCAAAGGTGACAAAGACCGCCTTAGGAATTGACTATAGGCTTCCTATAATGCTAAAATTCCAAAGCCTCGTTTAAAAATGAATTATAAACTTTCCATTCTTATCCCAACTTATAATCGATTGGACCTCTTCAAAGAGACGCTTATCTCTATTCTTAAGCAGGTGGAGAATGAGCCGGTTGAGATAGTCATTGTTGACGATGGCTCAACGGAGAGAAACTATAAGTATGCTTTGGAGATTAGTAAGAAATATCCGTTCGTTAAAGTCCAAAGACATGAAAAAAACTTAGGGATAGGGCAAGCAAGAAATACCCTTCTCAGTCTGGCTAAAGGAGAGTATTTAGTGTTTATCGATTCGGATGACCTTTTGATGGATGGTGCCTTGAAAAAGATGTTAAATCTAATCGCCTCGAATGGGGGAGAATGTTATGTCCTTAACAGTTATCGGGAAAAGGGGGAAAAATTGAAGTTTAAACCTTTTCCTATAGATAAAAAAGGGCTATCTTTACTAAAGGCATACATTGACGGTGCCTTCTCTGAAGCTTTATATTTAATTAAGACCGAGGTTGCAAGGAAGTATCCTTTTAATCCGAATTTGCGAGTGCGTGAGGACTTTGCCCCACAGGCCTGTTATCTATTTTTTTCAAGCGTTAAAATAATAAACGAACCCTTTGTTATCTATCGCGACCATCCACAAAGGTTGCGAAAAGTGGCGGATTACTACTTTGAGCAGGCTTTAGCCTCTGTTGACGACCTGTTTAACAGGCTACCTGAGCCCTACCATTGCCTAAAACCCTATGCCATGGCAAGAACCTATCTTGAGTTGGCTAAAATTGCTTATAAGTCAGGGCTTTATGATACAGCAAAGGCTTACCTACAGAAAAGCATAGAATCCCATCCAGAGTTTAGGCGAAGCTTCCAATACTTTAAGCTTCAGACTAAAATATATTTCAAAAAAGTCTTTTGCCATTCCAAGTGAACCCTTCCCCCATTTACCAAGTGGTAAAAGAGTATGCTCATCTTTTCCAGGAAATTTTTGATGAACCTTCAAAGGATATAAAACCCCTTCCTGTCTTTTTTCAGCATGAAAAAAGATACCGAAAGGTTAGAGGCATTGAAGCCTTTGGGAAAAGGTTTTACTTAAAGGAATACTATGCACGGTTTGATGAAGCTAAGGCTGAATGGAAAAATCTTCTTCGATTAAAAGACCTCGGTTTTTCTGTCCCTGAACCTTTTTTCTTCTTAAGGTTAGCGGATAGGGTTGTGGTTGCAACCTTCGAGATTAAGGGTGTTCCTCTTTCGGAACTCTTACAAACCCATCCCCAAGAGCGTAAGAAGCTTATCTTTAAGCTTTCCGAACTCTTAGCCAATTTACATTCCAAGAATATCTACCATCAAGATTGCTATCTTAATCACTTCTATTGGGATGATAATAGCCAAACTTTAAGCTTCTTAGATGTCCCAAGGGTTTTGTTCAACCCGCATTTTCCTCTACGCTACCAGATTAAAGATTTAGGACAGGTCGGATATTCCTTTGAGGAGTATTTAAAGGAAGAGGGTAGAGAAGCCTTTCAAATTTTTCTGTTCTACTATCTGGAAAATATCAAGTCATTGGGTAGAGGTCATAAAAAGCTGATAAAAATTCTAACAGGAGTGAAAGTTTGGTTGATCAGAAGAAGAACGCTTAGGGCAAGAAGAAAGGGGAAAGTTTTATAGGATGCTTAAAAAGGTTGTTGCCGATGAGGTTACTGAAAGATTAGTCATTGGCGGTGCCAAAACATTTGACAAGGTTCTGTATTTTTATCTTTCACCGGACAAAAAATGCCTAATTCTTTCTTCCTCGGCTAAGGGGCTTTTAAATCATGTTCTTTCCTTAGGTTATCCTCTTACTCTTTCCCTGAAGGGGATCTCCTTTTTTCTTCAAAGTGGGGTCATTCCAACCCCATCTACCATCTACGAGGAGGTGTATGTTCTTAGCATCGGAGACTATGCTGCAATCACCTCAAGAGAGGGAAAGCTTGAAATAGAGTTCTACCACGAGTTCCCTTATCCTAACTCTAAGAGGATACGCGGAAAGAAGGCGGAGTTAGATAAGATTTTATCTTTACTTGCGAAGTCAATTTTAAGGAAAATAGACCCCCTTCGAAGGATCTTTCTCTTCCAAAGCGTTGGTAAAGATAGCAACACCATCCTTTTAGCCCTCATTGAAGCAGGGCTAAAAGACAATGCGACAGCTTTAACCTTAGCCCTTCCTGGTTCGAAGAAGGATGAAAGCGGGCTTGCAAGCGAGATAGCAAAAAAAGTAGGGGTTAGACATAAAAAGCTTTATCTTCCCAAAAGCATAAACTCAAGAGACTGGGACCTCTTCATCAGATACTTTGAAAACATACCCTTCCCTTGTGCCGACGGAGCCTCCTTAGCCTACCCCTTGTATCAGCTAACCTTTGACCTTTCAGAAAGCAACATCCTTGATGGGAGCGGAGTAGACTACTACTTTGGGCATGTGCCAAGACCAATAGAGTATAAAAGGCAAAAGCTCTACCCTAAGTTTAAATTTCTAAGACCAATTGGAGAAGCTCTGTCCTCAGGAAACCCTTTCCATAAGCTTGCCCGAGCACGATGCGAGATGGCTGGTTTCATTGGAATAACGCTATCCGATTTAAAAAGATTTTTTCCTGAGGCTATCCCGGTCTATCCCTATTGGTTTTCTGAGGACGAAAAGAGAAAAGGATGGGATTACTTTGATTTGAAGGCTGATGTTTGGGCTACCCATGCTGAGCTTGGAAATGTGATCCGGAAGGTGAGCAATTTTACCGAGGTGTTCAATGCAAACCTTGTTCTACCCTTTGCTGACGAAGATTTAGCAGATTATGTAGGCTCTCTTGATGAGGCTGAGGTCTTTGATAGGAAAAACTTTAAAAATAAGCTCCCCTTAAGGAAACTCCTTTACGAAAGGCTTGGTCTTGATAGCGATAAAATCGGAAAGTACTCTTACGGCTTTCCCACCTTCGAAGTCCTTGAGACTTTACTAAAGGATAAAGTAAAAGAAGTGATATTGAATTGCAAACTCTGGGATAGAAAGGAAATGGAAAGGTTCTATAAGATTTTAGAAGAAAGGGCAAAGAATGATAAACTTTGGCAGAGGATCCTTGAGAGGCTTTTTCTTCTTTCTGCCTTTCTTAATCACAGCAAGTTCTTAAACTTAAATTCTTAGACTTAAAAAAATCGTGAGAATATTTCTATCGTTTTCTTTTCAAAGACTTCTGGAGAAAAGGCGGTATAGAACCTTCTCTTTGCCCTTTCACCCATGGCTTTAAGCTCCTCCTTGGGTAGATTGTATAGGCTTAGCATTGCTTTAGCGATTGTCTTGACATCACCTTTAGGGACAAGAATACCGAACTTTTCATCGGTAGCAAAGATATCGGGCACTCCCTCGGCATCGGTAGCTATTATCGGAAGCCCTGAGGCTAAACCCTCAAGCACCGCAAGGGGCATCCCCTCTCTCACTGAGGTATGAACAAGGACATCAAAGGCTTTTAGATAGAGGGGAACCTTATCTTGACTTACCTTTCCAGTAAAGATAACCTTATCCTCGACCCCGAGTTCTTTGACCAAAGACCTACATTCTTCTTTAGTCTTTCCTTCACCAACGAGAACGAGAAGGGTATTAGGCATTTCCAGATGCACGGAATGAAAAGCTTTTATCAGGTCAGAATGCCTCTTTTCTGGTCTGAATTGAGCAACCATACCAAAAATGAAAGCCTCTTGAGGAAGAGAAAGGGTCTCTCGAGCAGATGCTTGAGGAATGTTTTCCGGAAAAGCTTTAAGCTCAAAGGAGGAGTAGAGTAGTTCAACCTCTTCGGGTTTGACAAGCCCTGTGCTTACTATTTCTTCTTTTAAGGCTAAGCTGTTTACCAAGATAAGGTCAATTTTCCCCTTAAAAAGTCTAAAGAATAGCCTTCTTCCTGGGTGTTTGAGCGTTCCTCCAACGACGATGTGGTAGATGATCCTAAGCTCAGGGTAAAAAAACTTAGAAAAAATTGCATAGCGCAAAAACCTCCAACGGTGGGTAAGAAGAACCGCTATGCCCTCTTTTTTTAAAAAATTTATTGAATACTTCAAAAAACTTAGATTAAACTTTCGTAGGACCTCATTTCTTTTAAAGGGTAAGGGATGGAGCTTCGCTTCGGTGGCTATAGGTGGGGGAAATTCCATATCTTTTAGGTATTCTTCAAAGACTAAGGCGTAAGGGGTGAATCCGTGTTTTTTTAAAATTTTGAATTGGAAATAATGGCGTCTATTTCCTAAGCCGTCAAGAAGAAAGGCGACTTTTTTCATGAAAGCCCCAGACAAGCCCGCTTGCTATCCAGTAGGGAGTAAACCTTGTGCCCTCTTCTGAGCCTTCAAGCATTGACATCACAAAAAAAGCTAAAAGAAAAGCCAAAAGAAAACCATGCAAAGTTCCTTCTGACCTTTCGGACCACATTTTATATGCTAACCAAATTGTATAGAGATAAAGGATTAGAAAGGTTAGCATGGTGTGGAAGCCTGCTTGCAGCCAAAGATTGAGGAAAAGATTGTGCGCATGTTCAAGCCTTAAGGCAAGCTCATTGGTTTGAGCTAAAGCGAGCTTCTGAGTTTTTCTTCCTATCCCCGTCCCAGAAAAGGGGTCTTCCAAAGCTTTTTTAAGATAGATTGGCCAGATGTAGAGCCGCATCCCAAAAGAACCAGATTCTGCATACTTACCCTGCGCTAAAAGGTCAACCTTATCCGAACGAATAAGCATTTCTCTTCTTGCTGGAGTTATAAGCAAAGCTACTGTCAAAAGGATTAAAGAAAGACTTATGGCAATGCCTAACTTTCTTATGTTTTTATTTTGGGAAAGAATACTTACGATTAAGCTTGAAAGCATAATTCCTAAAAGAGAAGCTCTTCTACCAAGGAGTATTTCCATAATTAAAGAAAAAAGGCTGATAAAAAGAAAAAAAAGCTTGCAATTTTTATCCTTTTCTATAACATACAGACCTAAAAAAAGAAAGAAAACCAAAACATACCCAAAGGATGTAACAACAAGCCCCTTCAATAAGCTTATGTTGTTTGCAATAAAAACTGTGCTTGGGCAGGAAGGACCTGTAAAACAAATCTTAAGTCCGGAGTAAATGTGATGTAAGCTTACAGCCACAGAACTAAGGGCTGGTGGGAGATAAAAAACTGGTGAACGATAAAAATTTGAGTCTTCTTTAATCTTCAAAGCTAAGTATAAGGCTAAGATTGTGTGGAAAAAATAGTTTTTCAGGAAATCTTCGAAAGTCCTCATAGGGTCTGGGGGCATAAAGGCAAAGGGTAGTAAAAATATTATAAAAATCGAAAGCAAAATTAAGATGCTTTTAGGAAGGTTTAACAGGGACCTCGGATTAAAGATAAGTTTTATAATAAAAAGAAGGGTTACAAGGCTAAACCCAAACCAGAGAAAGGCGTTAGAATGAGCAAAAAAGATAGCTACCCAGATGGCAAACCAGCCAATGAAAAAGGTTTTATCCATGAGTTAGACCAGTCTACTCCAAAACCTTGCTCTTCTTGAAGCTGTAGGAAAAGTAAATTATCAAACCGATGATATTCCAGATAATAAATCTTAACCAGGTTTCCTTTGGTAGCCCAGCCATGATGAAAAGCAAAAGGGCTAAATTAATGGGAAGAAGAACCTTTGCATAAGGCACCCTAAAGCTGGGGGTTATTTCTCCCCTTTTTCTAAGAACAATGACCCCTATTCCCACCATAAAGTAAGCAAAAAGGGTTCCAATGTTTACAAGCTCAGCAAGAACTTTAAGGGGTATGAAACCAGCAAAAAAGGAAAGGATTATCCCGCCAAGGAGCGTTGATACATATGGGGTTTTAAACTTGGGATGGATAGCAGAGAGCTTCTCCGGAAGGAGCCCATCCCTCGAGAGGGCGTAAACCACCCTGGTAAAGCCTAAACCCATGGCTATAAGGACGCTTGTAATGGTGATCACGGCGCCGGTAGCTATCAGATTGCCAACCAAGGGATTGCCAACCCTAAACATAGCATAAGCTAAGGCATCGGGCACGTTCAATTCTTTGTAGTTTACCATCCCAACCAGCACAAAGCTTACGGCCATGTAAAACAGGGTGCTAAGACCTAAGGAGAGGATTAAGCCTCTCGGAACATTTTTAGTAGGATCTTTTGTTTCTTCGGCAACCGTGGATACCGCATCAAAGCCTAAATAGGCAAAAATTATAAGAGAGGCGGCTCGCCATACACCCTCGTATCCATAAGGAAAAAAATCTTCCAGATTTTTAAAGTCTACATGGGTTATTCCAAAGATAAGGAAAAGAACAAGGGTTAGAATCTTTAAAAAAACGATGAAGGTGTTGACTGTGGCGCTCTTTTTAATCCCAAGGGTTAATAGAATGAAGACGGCAAGGGTTCCTAAAAAGGCAAAAAGGTCTATAAATGTGCCAGCGGAAGGGTTGTAGGCACCGCTTAACATCTTGGGAAGAGTAAACCCAAAATTCTGCTCAAGAAAGGTTCGCAGATAGCCTGACCAACCCGTGGCCACAGCTGAGGTAGCTATGCCATACTCCACTAAAAGGTTCCAGCCCACAAGCCAGGCTACAACTTCCCCCAAAGTGACATAGGTGTAGCTATAGGCGCTTCCTGATACAGGATAAGCTGAACAAAGCTCAGCGTAAACTAAGGCACTTATGCCAATGACCACAGCTCCAAGAAGAAAGGAAAGAACAATACCCGGTCCGGCATAGAGGGCTGCAGCTTGCCCAGTTATGACAAATATTCCTGCCCCGATTATTGCTCCTATGCCAAGAAAAGTAAGGTCAAGAAGACCAAGCTTCCGTGGAAACCTGTCCTTTTCGATTGAATATCGTTTCTTTCTAAAGATTTCTTTTAAATGCATAGCCTCGATTATACAACAGTTTAAAGATGTATACAATATTTTGCCCTTTTCTAATCTAATTTTTCTAAAATTCTGCTAAAATCTACTCTCATGAAGCATGTAGTCATCGTTAGACCAAAGGTTGGTTTTGGGCTTGGCGGAGCCGAAACTCATGCTGGGATGATAGCTCTAAAGCTCCTTGAAAGGGGCTATAAAGTCTCTGTCCTTGCCCAGGAGATAAGATTCCCAAAAGAGGTCTTGGGGGAAATTAATTTTCTCCAGGTGAAGAAACGAGGCAGGGGAAGCTTGTTAAAATATCTTTTTTTTCTCAAAGAAGCAAACAGGGTTTTAGAAAGCCTTAAAAAGGATTATCTTCTCCTCTCCCCTTTTCGGTTTCCAAAGGCTAACCTTTTGATCCTCTGTGACCCCCTTTTTAAATTTTGGCTAAAACAAAGACCTCTTCCCAGAATAATTAAAGAAATTTCAAACCTCGGAATTCGAGCAAGGGTTTTCTTAAAGTATGAAGAGCTTTGTCTAAGGTCTG
>Ga0080005_129656_pt1 | contig 66047 bp, 75 predicted proteins | sample JossMetagenome_2_FD_69208 | JGI IMG/M metagenome (GOLD analysis project Ga0080005, IMG submission 69208) | Hot spring sediment microbial communities from Joseph's Coat, Yellowstone National Park, USA - JC3_ASED (SPADES assembly) (version 2) | ecosystem: Environmental > Aquatic > Thermal springs >...
CGTCCATGCCTATCAAGACCCTCCCCCCGCCGAAGAACTTGCCCACGGCGTAGCCTATACGCCTAACGACGTCGGGCGTCAAGTCCCTCCCGTAGACCCCCCGTATGTCGTATGCCTTAAAGACACTCATGTCATCTACTGCCGCAAGGTTATATATTTTTAACAGCAGTAAAAACGTGAGTCCGGTGCAGCGGATCTCCCGCTACATGAGGGGCACGTGCCTAGTTGGCTTCGTATGGAGGGGGTGGCCTCCCGCTTGCTGTGTCTTATGTACGACTTGTACGGCCCCGACGGCGGCTTGTCTCCTCTAGCCACTTCTCTATGGCGTCTGCGAGCTCGGCGTAGTGCATGAAGCCCTCGAGATGCTTCCCGCCGCACTCCACCACCATCTTGCCGTCCCCTATGGACAAGAGGCAGTTCAGAAGGTACCTAGAGACGTGCAGGTGGCTTAGCTTTAGATTCGACAGAGGGGGGAGAGGTGGGTTAAGCCGCTGGAGGAGCTGAAGGCCGCCTAGGCCTTTTTCCAGCAGACCTGTCCAGTTGACGGTCTCCCGCACGTACTGGGCCGGTCCCTCTAGCGGGGCGTATACAGCCTCTCTGACGGCGGCCCGCCACCACGCCTCTGTCCCCGGCGTGGGTAGCACTACGGCGTTTCTCACAGCCTCTACGGCGCCTGCCCCGGCCCCCGCCGCGTCAATCGCCGAGGCGGCGTCAGAGAAACTTACCGATCCGGCCCATTGCCGAGATCATTGAATATATTAGGAAGTAAATCCAAAGCGGTAGCGCGGCGTAGTAGACTAGTCTCGCCCGTCTGCCAGCCGCCGTCGCCTCCGGCAACCCGGCCACAAGAGCGGCGCCGGAATACACCAGCAAGAAGGTAAATGTGACGTACTTCCACAACAAATTAGGCGCGAAAATATAGACTATATAGATTATCAAGAGTATGTAGAAGGCGGTCGCCATGTGGAGGAGGACGCGCCAGAAGCTTGGGCGGCGCAACAAAAACAAAGACAACAACGGAGGAGAGCTAAAGACAACAAAAATAAGGATCCCAGGTAGACAATTAACAAATATCTGTATCAACATATCGCTGGAAATGTTGCGTCCCGAAAAGTAGGTAGTATAATAAATTTTACTTTCAAAGCACAACAAAAAAGAACTAATAATAACATAGATAAATATTATGGCGACTAAAAAATATCTTGTTGTAAACCTACCCAGAGAGCTTAACATATATCCAGTCAATGGGGGCGACAAAAGTGCTGTCAAATACACTTTGATATCCACTTACTACTCCATATGCCCACACCACATAACCGCTTGGTCCCCATCTCAGTGCGTAAACAGGTGAGCCCGAATCCCCCTCTTGGCCTAATTTTCCGTTGAGTGTAACATGACAAAGCAAATCTACATAATAAGGTAATTCCGTATTAAGCATGCTTTCACACAGTGACTTAACTGTCGAACTCACCGTTGTGGCTGAACGCCCTGCACTTATCCATAACCTATCTCCTTCTTTGACGTCGTATTTACCGAGTTGTCCTACTATTGGCAAATCTATGGGGCCGGCCCTCACGTAGCCATATTTCAGACCAGCGTTGCTGAAGAAGTTAGGATCTCTTACACCTATAAGCGCAGAGTCAGAATACACACGCAATACTGGCCACACAAAGAATTGTCTCCAATCGTAAGGGGCAGGGTTAAAGAACCCGTTTAAGTTCGAAATGCTACACCAGTTACACTTGGGCGTATAAAAGCCTATACTCGCAACGAAGGGTGACGTTTTGTCTGTACCTACGAATCCGAAGCAGTGCCATGCGGTGATTATCACCGGCAGATTAGGATCGCCATAGAGATAGCCAAGATAGCCAAGAGAGCACCAGACCCTGTTCTCGTACTTGTATTGCCCATCTGATTTATAATATAATTCAATTGGGAAGTCTCCAGCCATCTCTACTAGAGGTCTTGCTTCGAGTGTGTAGTAAACCTCGACAGTAATATCGCCGTATTTCTCTCTTATATAGTTCTTGATTTTTTCTATGGTCTTGTGGTCTGGTTTGCCTTTGCCGTCGGTTGTTGTGCCGTTGGAGGTTCCTATGGCGATCTTGTCGGCGTAGACGGCTACGGCGGTTATGTTTTTCAGCTCACGCCGCACGAAAAAGGCCTCTGAAAGCTCTTTGTTTATCTTCACCATTTCGCCCAGCGACTTCTTGATCTGCGCCTGGAATACATACGTCGTTTCGTTGTTCCACTTCAGCTCCCAGCCTTTCACAATCGTGACGTTGCGCCAGCGCCAGGATCCGTCTGTGAAGTTGAAGTCTAGCACGAGGACCCAGCGACGCGCAACCGGCGAGACCTCAGGCGCCACGCCGATCTTCCTCAGCTCCCCCAGAACCGGCATTACGTCGGTCTTAGAGAGCAGACATGTGAAGTTCTGGACGCCGTCTGAACAGGTCAGCGGCTCGGTGGTCTTCATAACGTCGTGGTGAGAAAGCGCCGCCATCTTGCCGTAAAGCGTCACGTGAGCCTTAGCGTACTGATAAGCCCCGCCGGCGTCCGCCCCCGCTGCGGGTTGCGAAACCGCCAGAAGCAACACGAAGACCAAGACCGCGGCGGCAACCCCAAGAGCCGCAAGCCCACGCACCCGGCGGACTTTTACGTTCTGAGCCGGTGGGGCTTGGCTGGGGGACATGTATACATGTGTTTTTGGATATATATATTTCGCCGGCGTGTTCAGCTTCGCCAAGCGCCGGAGTGTTTGAGAGGCGAGGTAGAGCCGTGGAGGGGGCGGGGAGGTCTAGGGCTGGTGGGCTTTGAGGAGAAGGTAGAGGGCAGGACGTGCGTAGTGAGGGCCATAGGCGGCTGGGGCCGAGCTCAAGGGGATAGAAACGGCAGATAGTTGCCGGAAAGCGGCAGGGGCAGACGGCGTAGTGTAGGAGCGGAGGGTGGCGTGGAGACTGAAGGAGGCGGTGAAGCAGAGCAGGAGGCCGAGTATTGAGGATTACGGGAAGACTCTGGCGGCGAGGGTTAGCCTGCCGGCGCCTGTGGTCAAGGCCGCGCTTGAGATTTTGGAGAGGAATAGGCGTGTTTTGGCCGGCAAGAATCCGTGGGCTTTGGCCGCGGCGGCTCTGTGGCTGGCGTCGTTTAAGAAGCTGGGCCTTCTGAAGGCGCTGGCTGAGGCGGCTGGCACGACGACGGCGAGTATAAGGAAAGCCGCCGACAAGATGAGGGTATGAAGGTCTGGAAGGTTAAGCAGTACCTCCCCGCACTGCTTCTGTATGTCCAGCGGCGTGTGGGTAGTGAGAGGGGGTTCTTGGTCGCGGTGCGGACGCGCGACGTATGCGGCGTGGATAGGCGGTGTGGGCAGGCGGTGCGTAGGCTCATGATGAGCCTGGTTGCGAAAGGCCTCGCGAGGCGGCACAAGAAGGGGGTCTACTTAATCGAGAGGGCGGCGGTGGAGGAGGTCATATCGGCCTTGAAGGAGTGGATATGACGACGGCTAAGAAGATCAAGACCACAGCCGCCGTCTTTGAGCTTCCTCAGAGGCTGGGCGTCCTCCAGTACGTGGAGTACGAGCCGCCGCCTAAGGAGTGGTGCACCTCCGGATGCCTCTACGAGGGATGGTTAAGCGTGGAGGGATGCCGCAAAGGCATATGCATAAAGTACCGCGTGAGGGTCCATTCAAGGGATAGGAGGAGGTGGGAGGCGAGGGAGCGGTGGAGGAGGCGCAGAGGCGATGAGGATGTGGGCGGCTGTATTAGGCAGCAGGCGGCCGACGCCTTGTGGGAGTTGTCCAGCAAGTACGACGTCGGGGTGTGGTATGAGTACAGGAGGGTGGGCATGTGGGTTAATCAGTACGACGTCCTCTGTGGCGTCGTCGTGAACGGGGTTAGGCTGTATCAGCCCTGCTGCCGCACGGCGGATGAGTGCGTGAAGCAAATACTAGAGGACTACAAGAGCGAGCTGGAGAAGATGAAGGAGCCGCCCCAGCCGGCTTTGCTCGTTAGGAGCGACCCCGTCGAGGAGCTGTTAAGGGAGTACCCGGAGCTGGAGGCGTTCGGGGCGGATTGGCTGAGGGCCTGGGCGCCCCACGCCAGGGATAGGCTGGTTGAGATAGCGGAGGTCCTGCGTAGATATCCGTGGATGGCCGAGGTGTTGAGGCGGAGGCCCGTGGGCAATCCGCACCCCTACATGGTGGAGGCCTACGTGGCTGGGGACGGGTCGGAGGCGTGCCTCTCGCTGAACCAGCTGAGGACTTACTGCGCCCAAAACGGCGCGGTGGGGGAGGCGAGGCTGGAGCTGGAGTTCAGCCGCCACGAGGTGTACGAGGGGAGGATAAGGGAGGTCTACAGGCCGAAGGGCCTGCTGGCATTTACCGCAGGGGCCAAGGAGTACATACGGATACTGTAAGGCGCGGCCGCGAGGACGTCGAGAGGGCAAGGCTGATGAGGCTCCGCCGGGATTAAGACCCCTCTTTTCACTCCCCCTCCCTTTCCCTCCAGCCCGAACTCCGAGCCTCAATATTTATAGCATGGGGGAGGTGTAGGGCATGTCCATTGAAGTTGTCGACGTGAGGCCGCACGAGAGGTTCGCGGGGGTCTACGTGGCCAAGTTCGAGGAGGGCTTCAAGAGGCTGGCGACGAGGAACTTGACGCCCGGCAGGAGGGTGTACGGCAAGAAGCTTAAAAAGGTGGTTCTTGCGGTGGGCCATGTCTGAGGAGGCCAAGGTCGTGGCGTCGAGGGAGTATAGAATCAGTCTGCGCAGATCCTACTGGGCGGCCCGCACCCGGAGGGCCAAGAGGGCCATCGGCATAATCAGGGAGTTCGCCGCGAGGCACATGAAGGCGGAGCCGGGCAAGGTGAGGATAGATCCCGCCGTCAACGCCGCGGTTTGGTCCAGAGGCAGAGAGGCGCCGCCTCGCTATATAGACGTGGTGGTGGAGAAGAGGGAGGACGGCGTCGTCGTGGTGAAGCTCAAGCGATAATGGACCCCCTCAAGGCGCTGCGGTACCGGTTCGTCAGATACTGCATAAATAGGGCGTACGTCAATATAGATATATCGAACAAACCTGCTGAGTTTGTCAACCTGCTCGACGACGTGGTCGACGAGCTTAGAGATCTGGAGCACGTGATCTCCGAGGATCCCGGCAAGGTGGAGCAAGTTCTGACGGGCGACCTCATGGATAAATATAGAGTCCTGAAGGAGAGGGATAGGGAGGTCGCAAGGGCGCTGTTCGCCGGGATTCTCCGCAACTGCCTCGATCTGGAGGAGATTTCCGAGAGCAAGCTCGGCGAGACCATTAGGCGCTTGCTCGCGGAGATAGAGAGGTCGTAGGTGTTCTAAAACTGCCTGCCCTACGTGGGGATATTGCTCCAAGCCCCGCCTGGCTTCGGGAAGAGCAGGAGGCTCGCCAGGATAGCCGTCGAGTCGGGCGGGAGAGCCCTCTTCTTCGTCAGGTCGCACCTAGAGGCGTGGCAGATTTACTCATATACGGCGGCCTACGGCGGAGGCGCCGCCCTCATGTTCGGGAGATCTGCCCTCTGCAAGTTCGGCGCAAGGACGGCGGCCGACTGCCTGTCGCTCCGCGAAAAGGGAATATGTAAAGCTAAATATAGATATATAAATAAAAGGTTTCTCAAAATAGACGATATATATGATGCCGGGGTTTGCCCGTATGAGTATCTACAGGCGGTGGGACGCCAGAGCAGAATCGCAGTTTTGCCCATATCCTACCTCGAAAGCCAGGAATACCTCTCGTCCATCGTCGACCTGCTGAGGGAAAGCGATCTGGTGATAATCGACGAGGCCCACAACCTTCTGCTCCACGACCTAGCCGTCGAGAGGGATCCCCCTTCCGACAAGATGTGCGATCTCGGCGCCCGTCGTTGCGTCTTGTTGCCGATAGTGGGGGAACTGCTAAGGGGGAGAAACGCGATATTGGCGAGCGCGTCGATAACCAGCCCTTTTTCCGATATATTTATTAAATTTCTTAACTTAAAATATATAAATTATGATAATGTATTTTTCGATAATTTAATAATAGATATATATCCAATAAAGATAAGATATATAAATAGAATGAATAAATCAACCATATTATTAATTAAAAGAATATTAAAAAATATTTTTAATAATTATCATAAAATATTGATGTTCGTTCCAAATAAAGAAATATATGAGTACTATATAGATAATTTTAAAGAGTATCCCGTATCGGATAGGCCGCTGGGAGACGTCCCCCACGTGGTCATGACGTATTTCGGCAGCCCTCTTGCGGAGGGCGTGAACGTAGATGCGGACGCCGCCATCCTCGTCGGTTTCCCCATACCTAACGTGAAGGACGGCTGGCTGAAGGCCAAGATGCGGATCATCGACGGGTTGGGTTTCTCCGGCTTTAAACACGTGTTGCTCTTCTCGGCCGTCAGCAATTCGGTGCAGGCGATGGGCAGAGTCATGAGGGACCTGGAGAGGCGGGAGAAGTACGTGGCGGCTATCGACGACAGGTTCTGGAGGTATCGGTGGGCCATGCCGAGGTGGTTCGCCAACTCGGCGGTATTAAGAGATGCGCCGGGCTCATGATCGACGCCGCGCTGGTCGCCCTACTGTCGCTGGCCCTTGCCGCATATCTCTGGAGAAACGGCGAGGTGTTTATAGGCATAGGCTCCACCGGCGCCGTCTATCTGCCTCTGGACAAACATGTGACCATAATAGGGCCTACCCGATCCGGCAAGACGACCCTCGCGCGGAAGATCGCCAGACGTAGCGGCAGAAAGACGCTCGTCATCGACTGGAACGGCGAGTACGGCATAGGTCCCAAGATACGGGCATCGAGGCTGAAACTAAATATATCAAACTTAAATAAAAAAATTCTTGCAGAATTAATAGGTATCTCGTTGAATCTAAATGAGCCATCAATTTATTTTCTATATAGATCTATAAAGGACCAAAAGATAGAGAGGCCAAGGGATCTGCTGGAGGCGATCGACTCATACCTGACGACCACGAAGAGCGAAACCGAGATGAAGGCAGCGATACTGCGGAGGCTAGAATATATACTAGATGCCATGGATAAAGGCAAAATCCCTCTTGAGTTCATTATTAAATATAATGGAAATTTAATTATTGATTTATCCGAATTATCACTAGTAGAGGAAAAAATATTAATAATATCATTAATCTTGACATTTATATATAATAAATTTAGAAATATGTCTATAACAAAAGATATAAAATTACTATTGATTATCGATGAGGCCCAAAATATAATTGGGCTAAATATAATAAGGCATATAATCACCGAAATGGCGAAATACGGCATAAGGGTAGTGATGGTGACCAACGTGATACCTCCTGAAGACATGCTGGCTCATACTAACATCGTGCTTGTTAAGCCACATATTTCATATAGATTCAATATAAATAATTCGTCGATTATAATAAATGATAAAACAATTAAAATATATAAATTTATTTAATATGGCAGAAGATGAAGAAATGATAAAAAGAGTTGCCGCCGCGTTGAGGGCCTTAGGCGTCGACGTCAAAGAGCTAGAACCCTGCGAAATTTATTTTAATTATCTAAATTATAAATTGTCATACATAGAAAGAACCGTCTATGAAATAAGAGAGAAAATAATATTTATAGAAAAATTAAAGTATTTAAATAGAAAAGAAATGCATAAATAAGAGGTGAATTCTGATGCTATATGGAAGGCTTTCGTACAATTTACAAATATTCCGATAAGCTCGATTCCTATGTGATAAAAAGGATCACCATACAGTTTTTGCAGGATCAAACGAAAAATGCAAAGGGTAATCTTATAACATTTAGGCCATCTAAGATAGCCCAGGACTTAAGTATATACAGCCGGAAGGACATACGGGCCAAGACCGTCATGATAAGGGGCTTTCTAGACGAGCTGGTACATCGCGGATACATCGCGGTGATTAAACGCAGCGCGCGGGGCAAAGTCTACGGGCTCTATCGAACGGGCAAGCTCTGGGATCTCCTGGAGAGGTACGAGACGGATAAGGTCCTGGAGATCCTTGAGTCGGAAAAACTACAGTAATCGCCGCCAATATATTACGTTTTTCGCCCCTCTTCGTGTATATCGACTTGAGCGACCAGTGGAGAAGGCTGGGCTTGGGCTCGAGGCTGGAGGTGAGAGACGGCATCATATTGGCCGACGGCGAGCCCATAGACGTGGATAGGCCCAGACTCCGCAGCTTGAAGGCGCGCGCGGCGTATCTCCTATATCTGCGGGAGCTCGTCAGAGACGATAGACACAACGTCGCCATCATCGGGGCCTGGAGATCCGGCAGGCTGGTAGAGCCGCCCGAGATTAAGATGAGCTCCATATTTCTGTTTCTTCCATTCATCATCTCAGTACCGCCGGCCCTACTGCTACACCACCTACCTCTGCAGCTGGCGATGGGGATCTCCGCCATCATCGCAAGCTATATTATTTTATTTTTGTATCTAAAAAATAAATGTATTAAAATAGACTACATAACAATTATAAAAACGAAATACAAAGATATAGAATTTCTCAAGAGGAACAAAAAGCAGATTCTAGAGAACCCCGCCGTCCTTGGGGACTACGAGGCCTATCACTTCAAGGCCAGGGGCTTGTGCGTGGTTAAGGACCGCTCGGCCAACGCCATATCCTTCGAGGCGCCCTTCGGCAGCTTGATCCTAGCCACCACAGGCCTCCTGGCGAGGTTGAAGCCCGAGGAGATAGAGGCCGCCTTGAGGCACGAGGAGGGCCATATTAAGCTCCACCATATGTATAAAATACTTATATTTTTAATAAGCGAATTTATTCTAAGATCATATTTAATTAATTATATATATACTAATATATCTCTTTATTTAATAGGGATACATCTGGTGGGCGCATCTCTGCTCTACACGGCGTTGCTGCGCCTCTATGAATACGAGGCGGACAGATACGCCGGGTCTAGACATCTGGCCACAGGCCTGCTGAAGATCGGGTGGAACGAGGTCGTGGAGGAGGTATTATACCCGGCCTATTCGCGCCTGAGGTTCTTAGTTAAGACACACCCTAATACGTTGGATAGGGTGCTGAGGATATGGACTTGGTGAGAGATCTCGCCAGAGCCCTGAGGGATCTGGACAGAGCGGCGCAGCGCTACGGCGACGAGGAGCTGAGCGAGGCCGTGGCGAGGCTCATGAAGGAGCTGGGCGCCGTGGTTGAGGTGCTCGGGAAGCTGGCCGACGTGCATGAAGAGCTGGATATGCTGGTCAGGGGCGTCCTGAGGCTCGATTCGCCGGCAATAGCCGAAGTGGAGCTGAAAGACGGCGAGGACATCTCCTCGTTCATGGAGCGGTGTAGGGAGGCCGGCGCCGACCCCAACAGGGCGCTCGCCTATCTCCTGGCCACGGAGAGGGCCAAGCTCGTCAAGGACGGGGGGAGGGTCGTCTTGAGGCTTGTCGGCAGGAGGACGTAGCCAAAATTTTAAATAGGATCGCCAACGGGCGATTCTCGTGGTCTACCCCATAAAGACCTTGATGATGGGCCGATGCAGCAGGTGCGGCAGGAGGCTCTACCTATACGAGGATAGATATCTCTGCAAGAAGACCGGCCATCTCTTCTGCGACGTCTGCGCCAGGAAGATGCAGTACAGATGCCCTAATGGCGTCGACCCGCTCGAGAGGCTCTAGGGAGCCTCTGCTCTCAGTGGTGGTGAGCCCCTACGTCGTGTCCATCTCCCTGATAGGCGACGAGGCCGCGTTCTTGATGCAGTACCACAGAGAGACCAAGAGCGTCTATTCCGCCGTGGTCAGCAGGGGACGCGAGGAGAGGATAGACGACGAGGACGTCGCAAGGGCGGGCAGAATCCTGGCGAGGCTCATGTCGCTGATAGCCAAGGCGACGAAGTCCCGGTATTACTCCTACACAGGCCCGCTGCAGGTAGAGGAGAGGCGTCTGGTGTTCAGGCCCTACATATCGCCCACCTCCACCGCGAGGATATACATAGAGGGCCCCCGCATCGCCGCAGATGCCGGCGATGCCTTCAGGAAGAGGATACGCGCAAAGACCGACGTGGAGAAGGCGCTACGCGTTATTTTAAATAAAGTCAGAAAGGGCCGGTGATGAGGCCAGGCTGGAGGAGGGATGAATGCGGTTAAAAGCGCTGAAGGGCGTAGCGGCGCCTTCGGTTCAAAGCGCAGTGTAGACTTTACAGAAAGGTTTAGAATAGGCCGCGCTCAACGCCCCTCCGCGCCGAAGGCCCACGGCCGGAGGAAAAACGGGGAGGGAAAGGGCCGCCCTTACCCCGGCAGAGCTTGAAGCGCCCTGCCTCTCCTTCCTCGCGGCCGCGCCTCGCAGAACCTGCAGTACTCCCTGGCCTTCGCGGCGCATACCAGCAGTCCCCCTGGGCAGCACGCCTGCCTCGCCTTCATGCAACTACGCCGTCGAGCCCGCGCCCCACCTCCTCCACATCGCGGCCGCCGCCATGCTCGCCGCCTAACCCGTTCCCCTTTCCTCCTCCCATATGGGCATTGTCAGCCGGCTCGGTGACAGCGGGTATGGAGGCGGTGATCGACAGGACTAGGGCAGAGTGGCGCCTTCAGGCACGTCCTCCACGACCTCTCTGTTGGGGCCCACCGACGAGTTCCTCCCCACGGACACCTCATCTCTGACGTAGACGCCGTCGGCGATCACGGCGTCGACCGCGCGGACCCACCTCCCTATGTAGCTCTCCTCGCCTATTATGCTGCCCGATATGTGGGAGCCCGGCTCCACCGCCACGCCCCTCATCAACACGCTGTTCCTCACCCTGGAGTACTTCCCCACCCTGACGCCTGAGCCCAACACCACGTAGGGGCCTATGGAGGCCCCCTCGCCTATCTCCACGCCCTCAGCTATATAGACGGGCGGCGTGATCTCGGCCCCGGCCCTCTCTGCAGCGCCTCCCCACTTGTCGAGGGCGGCGAAGTTGGCCTTAAGATAGTCGGCGGGGGTCCCTATGTCGTGCCAGATGCCTCTATGTATATAGACGTATATATCTTGTTTCTCCAGGAGGGCCGGTATGAGGTCCTTGGCTATTTTGACTTCGCCTCTCCTCCTCGGGATCGCCTTGAGGGCCTCGGCCTCAAACACGTAGACGCCCGCGTTGGCGAGCCGGCTGCCTCCCGGCGGCTCCTTCGGCTTCTCCACGAAGCCCCTCAGCCTCATGGAGTCGTCCACTATCGCTATGCCGTATTTGCTCACGTTTTCGGGCGGCACCTCGACGAAGGCTATCGTGGCCACGCCGCCGTGTTTTTCATGGGCCTTTATGACGGCGGAGTAGTCGATGTCGGTGAACACATCGCCGTTGACCACCAGCACAGGGCCGTCTAGGCTGAGCATATCCGCTATGTACGCCACGGCGCCTCCATCGCCCAGCGGCCTATTCTCCTCGATCACGGCGGCCGCGTCGCTCCACCTCCTCGAGACGTAGTCGCGGATCATGTGGGAAAGATAACGGGCTGACACGACCACGGGGGCTATGCCCCTCACGCCCTCCACTATCCAGTCTATGATCGGCTTGTCCAACACGGGGAAGAGGGGCTTGGGCCTTGTGTAGCTGAGAGGCCTCAGCCTGGTGGCGAAGCCGCCCGCCAGTACGATAACCCGCTCCATCAGGCCCTATACGCCTCTTGGATAAAAAGATTGAGATTTTCCAGGTGACCTATGAACCTCTTATGTACATTGCCGCCGGACCCTCTGATCACCACAGCCGTGTTGCTCCTCCTGTTTTGGACGTTCATATAGACCTTGACCAATATATATTCGGTGCCGCGCCTAGCCAGTAGCTCCACGGGAAGTAGACCCAGCCTGCAGGAACAAGCCGCCGAGACTTCGCCGAATGCCCTCAAGGACTCCAGGGAGTCCGTCAAGGCCTTGACGTGGCGGGCGTCCGTCCGCGCCGTATTCAGGTGGAGGAGGGAGCCGGCTCTGGAGGCCCCCACCGCCAGCATGCCTGCCTGCCCCCCTATGAGGATCAACCTGTTCCACACGTCGTCCCACCTGCCCAGCTCCCGCCCCTTCACGGCTTGTATCGCGACAGGCCCCCTCCGCATCTTCCTGAGCCCTCCGACGTCCAGCACCTCGGCGTCGCCGTCGACCGCTATGGCCTTTATCAACGACGTGGCGTAGGAGGCTATGACTATGTGCGACCTGATGTTGGCGCCGTCCAGCCCGAGCTCGGCCACCTCCACGCCCTCCAGATCCACGGGGAGGTCGTAGAACTTACCGCTCTCCACGTCGTAAGCCGCGAGCCTCCCGGCCCTACGGCCTATGGCCACCACTGCAGGCGTCTGGAGCGTGAGCACGCGGAATAGTCCGCTTCCCCTTAAATCCGTGATCGTTGCCTAAAAATATGCGGCGGGACGAAACCTACGATGGACCTGAGGGCATTGGCGAAGCTCGTTTCCCTCAAGGCAGAGGACTCGGCGGATCTAGACGAGGTGTTGAGGCAATACGGCATTTCCCTCGATTTCGGCGAGAAGGTAGAGCTGGCGCAGATGCTGTCGGGCGACTTCTCGATAATATACGACATAGTGTCCGATAGATTCATACTGGTCAAGGCCAGACGCGTCGAGCAGAGCTGAGCCGGCCGCGGGACGCCCATCCGCGCATCCCCCGGTCCGCGGGCTGGCCGGAGGGCCTAGGGGGCGGCGCCTCGAAAAACCTATAAAGGCGTTGGGTAGAGCGGCAGGTGGGAGCGTTTCGCGTGGTCTTGACGCCGTGGAGGTATAGATATATCGTGTCAGGGGAGAGCAGGAGGGGGTGCTTCTTCTGCGAATATATAGGGAGGCCGGAGGCGGACAGAGACAACTTGGTGTTCTTCAGAGGCAGGTACTCGATAGGCCTCTTGAACAAATATCCCTACATGTGGGGCCACGTGATGGTGGCTCCCTATAGGCACGTGGGCGATCTGGAGGAGCTGGACGACGAGGAGCTCGCCGGCTTGCTGAGAGAGGCCTTCCTCGTGAAAAACGCCGTGGTGGCGGCCGCCGGGTGTGGAGACGTCTTGGTGGGCATAAACGTGGGCAGGGCGGCCGGCGCCGGCGTGGAGTCCCACCTCCACATACACATAATACCTAGGTGCAGGGAGATAGCTCCCGACACGCCTCAAGAGGAGCTGGACGAGATGCTGAGGAGGTATAGGGACGAGCTTGCGAGGCTATGGAGCTGAGGAGGCTCTGCGCCCGTAACTTCAGGGCGTTGGACCGCTGCGTGGATCTAGAGGGCCACGTCCTTCTCTTCGGCCCGCCGAACTCTGGTAAGACCTCCCTCCTCGAGGCGCTCTCCATGCTGATGCAGAGCAGAGGCGAGCAGTGGATCCTGCTCGAAGGGCCTCTGCTGATAATCCATGAGGCCGAGGACGTGCATAGAGGCGGCGACACGTCGACGCCGTTCACCATAGAGGCCCACTGGGCCCTCGAGGGCGGCCTATACGGCTACAGCTACTCCTACGCCACCAAGGGCGGATACGTCGAGCAGGCCGTCTATGAGAACTTCCGGCAGCTTCTGCGCGTGGCGAAGAGCGGCCAGAGGGGCAGGGTGGTGTACCCCGAGGGCCTGGACGTGGAGCTCTGCGCCGCGCCCTACGCGGTCTTGAACGAGGACGTCCTGATACCCTGCGGCCAGGTCGACGACGAGGTCTTCAGGAGGGCTGAGAGGATCCTGCTCGACCTGAGGGTGGGGCTGAAGGACGCCTACTACTTCATAAGCGGCAGGAGGCTGGCGGCGTGGAAGTACACCTACGAGACCCATGTGGATCTTCTGCCGGCGACGAGCGTAGGGCCCGAGGGGCAGTACACCGCCCACCAGATCTCGCGGATCTTGTCGCAGCCGCAGTTCGAGCCGCTTAGGGACCACCTCTACGGCCTCCTGAAGGCCGCCGGGATAGACGACGTAAGGGTGGGGCTGGTGTCCACGGGGAGGATAGCCATGTACGTCAAGGCCGGCGGCGCGTGGACCAACGCGTATAACGTCGGCAACTTCACCAAGGCCGTTCTGCCCGTCTTGACGCAGCTCATACTCTCCAACGGAGGGAGCGTGGTGGCCGTCGACGACGTGGATCTCGCCGTGCCTGACAGCTACGCCGAGGGGCTCCTGGCGACGTATCTGGACCTGGCGAGGGAGAAGGGCCTCCAGCTGATCATGGCCGCCAGGTCGGATGCGTTCAGAAGGGCGGCGGAGAAGCTGGGCATATCGGTGGTGGGGCTTTGAGGCTCGTCGTGGACACCTCCTCGCTCATATATCTGGTGGAGCGGAGGGTGGACCCGGCCGCGCTGGCCGAACACGCCGTCTTCACCACCTACGCGGTGCTGGAGGAGCTGCAGACGCTGGCCCGTAGAAGCCGGAAGGCGAGGGTGGCCGTCAAGGTGGCGCGGATGCTTGCTCCCTTCGTCGTCGACGCGGCGGGTCCTGCGGACAGGTCCGTGGTGGAGGCGGCGGAGCGCATCGGCGGCGTGGTGCTGTCGGGCGACGCCGAGGTTGTAGGGGAGGCGAGGAGGAGGGGGCTCGCGGTGGCCCTATTCCACGACGGGGAGTTGGTGGCGCTTTGAGGCGTTGATCGCCTCTCGCGCTCATGCCCTAAAGGGCGACCGCCGCCGTTAGGCTCCGAGGGAACAGGAGGTGGAGGCAAAGAAAAAGGGATGGTTGAACCTCAGGTCAGCAATTCAGCTCGACTTCTTCCTCCTTCACGCCCAACAACGCCGCCAAGAACTGCCTTATACGTTGAGCGGAAGCGGGTACGATGTACCACTCGTCCAACACGGTCCCCACTGCATAAAATTCGTTCGCATCTACCACGATGATCTCGTCCTCCATCGCCTGACCCACGTACAGGAAGCAGCGCCTCGCCGCCCGCACCCCCGGAATCCTCAACGCCTCCGCCCGACCCATGTACCCGGGAAAGCCATCTTTAGTTTTTCGCAAAAACGCTATAATTATAAGTGATAATAATACATTGAGATAAAGATCGCAGAGAGGTAGGCGATTTAAGGCGCCGTCTTTTCGACTTGACATAAAAGTTTAGTCGAGGCCGACAGAGAGAGAAAGAGACGGGAGGGGAAAAAGAGGGGTTTCATCCCGGCGGGGCCTCGTACGCCCAGCCCTCTCGACGCCCCCTCGCGGCCGCGCCTCACAGTATTCGCACGTACTCCTTCGTCCTCGCGAATATCGACCGCTTCTTTGGTCTATATACCTCCCTCACCCAGCCCCCGTGGGGCTCCAGTCGGCTGAACTCAAGCTCCAGCCTCTCAACGGTGACGCCCCCGTCTGCGGAGCAGTAGGCCCAGCCGCCGAATAACGATATGCAGGCCTCCGACCCTCCCGCATGGGCCTCAACGGAGCACGGGTTCACGAGACCCACCGGCCCCTGCCCTATCAACTCGGCCATCCAGGGGTATCTGCGAATGGCACCAGCCATCTCAACCAGCCTCTCCTTCATATGAGGCGCCCACGTCCTCAGCCGATCGACGCCGAACGCCCCCAGCTCCGGCCGCTCCTTTAGGAGCCGTTCGACTGGGTCTGCCGGCTCGGGAGGCGGCCGAGGCGGCCCCTCCATCGCGCCCGCGTCCATGTCTCCGTCAACGCTCATGCCCTCATCCTCCTCGCCGCGTTCTTGACGCCCTCGACGGCCGCTCCCGCCGCCAGGCGGACGAGCATCCCGTGCTCACTGCAGGCGGCGAGCCAAAGCGCCGCGGCGTCCTCAAGGAGGACGCGGGGAGGGCTAGGGGAGAGGTCTGGGGCGTCGTGGACTTCGCCCTAAAAGATATGCGCTGCCTCGCTAGGGACTGCGCGGGGGATGAGGTGGCCAGGAAGTTCGTCGCCCCAGCCCTTGAGCTGATGATGCTGGACAAGGCGAAGGGCGAGCACGATAAAAGGGAGGCCTTCGATAGAGAGGAGGCCCTGCTGCGCTTCGGCGAGATGTACGCCACGGCGATTGCGGGGGACGGCTACGTGGGGCCGAGGGGGGCCGAGCTGGCCGTAGGGGGAGAGCTTGGAGGCGGCGCCGCGCTTCTGCGCCTCGCCGCGCTGCATCTGCTCAACGAGCTCCTGCCCGACGGGCTGAGGTTCGGCGTGCATACGTACGTGGTGGGAGACAGGAACTACGACATAGCCGCCTACGGCGGAGATGCGGCGAGGCTTAAGCGCATTCTTGCCGTGTCCGCGCCCTCGGCCGGCGGTAGGTACTTAAGCCCCAAGTTCGAGGGGTTCGTGGAGAGGGCCCAGGTGGAGGTGCGCCTCGACGAGGGGAGCATAAGGCGGACTCAAAGCGGCCACGTCGCCGCCGATCTGACCATATCGGAGGGCGGCGTCGCCGTCAAGTACAACGTCTATCTGCGCAGAGACGACATCCTGCTTCGATTTGACTCGACGGATCGCGGCCGCGCCGAGCTCGCGGCCCGTCTCCTCAAGCTGGCTGGCGTAAACGCCGAGGTGGAGAGAGTGGGCGGCGAAGACGAGTGGCGGGTCAGAGCCACTACCAACAAGCTGGCGGCCGGGCGTAGGGAGCTCAGGGACGCCCTCGCCGAGATCGTCAGGGAGGCCGTCGAGAACGGCTGGGTGGATGCGGGCAGAGCAGAGCGCTGGCTTGAGAAGCTGGAGAGGGGACGCACGGTGAGGGAGGGCTGGCCAAAGTACAAGGTGAGGCTGAAGGAGGGCGCGCTTGAGGTCAGATACGAGACCACCAACCCCGACAACATAGAGCGGGAAGCCCAACGGCTTAGTGCCATGGGCCTCAAGGAGGGCAAACACTTCGCGGTGAAGAAGCCGGAGGGCGGGGAGGCGGGCTACGTCTCGATCCTAAAAGAGGGTTTAGAGCGCGCCGCCTGGCTGTCTATACACGGCTCCGAAGAGCAACGGAGGCTCGCGGCCAGGTTCGTGGAGTATATACTCCAGAGGGCCGGGGAGGAGGGCGAGGATGTGCGCAAGAAGGCCCTGGAGATCGTGAAGAGGGGAAAGGAGGTGGGCTCTCTGAGGCTTGCGGACGTAAAGGGGGCTGAGGTCGACGTCGGGGGCAAGAGGTACGTCGTGACCGTCCTCGGCGGAGGGGCCCGGTTCGAGGAGGGGAGGGGCGGCAGGAAGTTGCTGAGGATTCAGATAACCGCCGAGGTCGGCGGCGTAAGGAGCGAGTACACGATTACCTTCAGCAGGCGCGGGGCCAGAAACGAGGCCGTGGGCTACGCTACGGCCAAGGCCGACGCGGAGAGATTCGCCGCGCTGGTGGAGGCCCTGACTGGAAAGAGGCCTAGGGTGTACCGCGTAGGCGGCAGGATAATGATAGAGTGCGGCAGGGGGCACCTAGACGGCCTCGCCCGCTACGCCGAACTGGCAGAGGCCATAGGGAGGTGGCTCGAGGAGACTGGCCGGTGAGCCTCCTCTCTAGAGCTACACTTAAAAGGACTGGCTAGGAGAGCTCCATGCCTTTCCGTCTGATCGAGGCCGAGGACTACGTCAGGATCAACCCTTCGGAGTTCGGCAAGCCGCTTGAGGACGTCGCCCTGGCCCAGCTGAGGGCCAGGTACGAGGGGAAGTCCTTCAGAGATCTCGGCTTCGTCGTGGCCGTGCTGGGCGCCAAGGTGGCGAGGGAGGGCGTCATACTCTTCGGCGACGGCGCCACGTACCACAGGGCCGTGTTCGACCTGTTGACATACGTCCCGCTCGACGGGGAGATAGCCCACGGCGTTGTGGAGTCCGCCCGCGAGGTGGGGGTCATGGTGCGCATAGGCCCCGTCCTCGGCTTCATAAACAAGATCCACCTCATGGACGAGCCCAACATCCTGTTCGACGCAAGCACCAAGAGCTTCATAGGCGAGAGGAGCAAGAGGAAGGTCGGAGTGGGCGACGTGGTGAGGGCGCGCATCACCGGCGTGTCCTACGTCGCTCAGAGGGAGGGCCTCGACCTTGCGGTGAGGATAACCATGACCATGCGCGGACCCGGCCTCGGGAAGCTGGAGTGGCTTAGGGAGAAGAAAGGCAGAAAGCCATGAGCGCCGCCAGGAGGACTCTGTCGGGCTACAAGGCCTGCAAGAACTGCAGGCTGATAGTGCCCGAAGACGCCGCGCAGTGCCCCAACTGCGGATCCACCGAGTTCGCCAACAACTGGCGCGGCATGCTGGCCGTCCTGGACCCCGAGAAGTCCTGTATAGCCAAGAGGCTGGGCATCTCGAGGCCCGGCGTCTACGCCCTGGAGCTGGTCGAGGAGTAGGCCCTACATCGCCTCTCGGCCTCCTTGACCCTCTCGGCCAGCCTGAAGAGCTCCGATCTGTAGGCCTCCAACTCCCTCAACAAGAGCCTGTAGTCCATGTCGGGCAACGCCGCGTCTTCGCCCAGCGTCATGCGGACAAGGGCCGTCAATGCGCCGCCCGAGAGCTCCTCGTAGAGCTCCACGAGCCTCCTCATGCGCGACTCGAAGACGTAGTAGTCGTTCAGAACCTTGAGGACCTCCTCTGCGGTCAGGACCACGTTGCACCTCTGGGCTTCCACCAGCGTCCTTATGGCCTCGACGACGGTCTTCCCGACGGCTTTGATGAACGTCGGGCTGTTCGCCTTGGATTCAAGCAGATCTAGGGCCTCCTGGAGCTCCACTGCAGCTCCATGACGCAAATTAATATATACTCGCCGCCGGGCGGTGGTGTGTGCGGCATCTTCGGCATAACGACCGACGCCGAGGCCCCCCTCGGCGCCTTGTTGCGCAGAGCGCTCGAGAGGCTGGAGTATAGGGGGTACGACTCGGCGGGCATCGCGGTGGTGACGCCCCGCGGCATAGTGGTCAAGAAGGACGCCGGGAAGGTCGCCGAGGTTTCCCGCAGGCTCGGCTTCGACCAGATAAGAGGTAGCACCGGCGTGGCCCACACGAGGTGGGCTACCCACGGGAAGCCCAACCAAGTAAACGCCCACCCGCATGTGGACTGCACGGGCTCTATCGCCGTCGTCCACAACGGGATAATCGAGAACTACGAGGAGCTGAAGGCGGAGCTCGCGGCGAGGGGCCACGTGTTTAGAAGCGAGACGGACACCGAGGTCTTCGCCCATCTGATGGAGGAGTACGAGAGGGGCGGCTTGACCCCCTGGGAGGCCTTCAGGAAGGCCCTGTCGCGGCTGCGGGGCGCCTACGCCCTAGCCGTCGTGGACTCCAGGGAGCCCGACAAGATATTCTTCGCCCGCAACCTCTCGCCGTTGATAGTGGGGCTCGGCGAGGGCTTCAACGTGGTCGCCAGCGACATACCCACGGTGCTCGAACAGACCAAGAAGGTCCTCCCGCTGAAGGACGGGGAATACGGCTACGTCACGCCGGCCGAGGTCGTCGTGGAGCACGACGGCGTCAGGGTCGAGGTTGCCGATAGGATACACCTAATACCCTGGAGCGCCGAGCAGGCCCTCAGAGGCGGCTACCAGCACTTCATGCTGAAGGAGATACACGAACAGCCGGAGGCGCTGGCCTCGACCGTGGCCGGGCTGGAGCAGCGGCGCCTCTCGGAGGTCGCCGAGATGTTGCTGAACGCCAGGAGGGTGTACGTCGTGGGCGCCGGCACGTCGTATTACGCCGGGCTTGTCTTCCAGCTGGGCCTCGCCGAGTACAGAATCGCGGCCCTGCCCTTGATCTCCTCGGAGTATGCGACCTACGAGGGGCTTTTCGACGCAGACGACGTGGCCGTCGCCGTGTCGCAGTCGGGCGAGACCATAGATACCATCAAGGCGGCTAGGGCGATGAGGGAGAGGGGGGTAAAGGTCGTGGCGGTCACCAACGTCGTTGCGAGCACGCTGGCCAGGGAGAGCGACGCCGTGCTTTACACCAGGGCGGGGCCCGAGATAGGGGTCGCGGCCACGAAGACCTTCACCACGCAGGTCGCCCTCCTCGCCGCGCTTCACGCCCAGATCGGCAAGGCGCTGGGGGTCGACGTGGAGCCCCGCATGGACGGCTTGAAGAGGCTGCCCGACGTCGCGAGGAAGGCCATAGAGCTCAACGAGGGCTCGGCCAAGGAGCTCGCCGAGAGGCTCAAGAACAGCCAAAGCGCGTATTATCTGAGCAGAGGGCTCGGCATGCCGGTCGCGCTCGAGGGGGCCTTGAAGATGAAGGAGATAGCGTATATACACGCCGAGGCGTACCCCGCCGGCGAGTCCAAACACGGCCCCATAGCCCTAGTCGAGAGCAGATTCCCCGTCGTGTTCGTCTTCTCGGACCCGTCGCTCAAGGACAAACTGCTCAACAACGTGGCCGAGATGCAGGCGAGAGACGCGCTGATAATCGGCGTCGTTCCGCGCGGCGACGACGCGGCGAGGAAGCTAAGACACGTCTTCGAGATCCCCCATCTGGACCCGTTGCTGAACGCCGCCTCGTTCGCAATACCGCTGCAGCTGCTGGCCTACTACACGGCCGTGGGGCTCGGCAGGGATCCGGACAGGCCCCGCAATCTGGCCAAGACCGTCACCGTGGAGTGACATGATAATCCCGGTCGTTGCCGCCAACGAGTACAACGAGCTCTTCAAGCCGCTCACCGGGGGCTATATAGCCGAGGCGAGGCTCGGCGGGAGGCCTCTGTATCGCTACGTCGCCGATATCCTGTGGGAGATGTTCGGCAGAGTCTACGTGGCCTCCAGGACGGCTGAAGGGGGGAGGTACGAGCCTCTCCAGGTCGATGGAAACTCGGCGGAGGACGCCGTAAGGGCCGCGGGCCAACTGTGCGCGTCGGGCGACAAGCTACTGGTGGCGTCGGGCTCCGTGGTGACCGAGAGGGACGCGTTCAGGGCCTTGGTCGAGGCGGCGGCGTCAGCGGGGGCCGACGGCGCCGTCCTCGCCGTGCCTCTGAGGTCGCGGGGCGGTTTGGCCATAGCCATGTCCGGGGGATCTCTGGCGGGGATAGGCGGGGAGGGGCAGCTGGCCTACGGAGGGGCCGCCCTGATCCCCGGCCGCGCGGCCAAGCTCTTCGAGGGCGCCGAGTTCCCCCAGGCGCTGGCCGAGGCGGCAAGGGAGATGAAGATAGCTGTGGCCGTCTGGGGTGGGAGGTGGTTTAAGGTCGAGGAGCCCGTCGATCTGGTCGCGGCGCTGGAGCTGGTTATGCCCAACGCGACGTATATAGCGGCGGACGCCAAGATAAGCCCCACGGCGGTCATAGAGGGCCCCGTCGCCGTAGAGAGCGGGGCCGAGATAGACCACTACGCCGTGGTGAAGGGGCCTGCGTACATAGGCAGAGGCGCGTTCGTGGGCGCCCATGCCCTGATCAGGAACTTCTCCGACATAGAGGAGGGCGCCGTCGTGGGGAGCAGCGCCGAGATAACGCACAGCCTGGTCGGGCCGCGCGCCACGATAGGCAGAGGCTCCTTCGTCTCCTACAGCGTCGTGGGCGAGGGGGCCGTGCTGGAGCCCAACGTGCTGACCAAGTCCGTGCTGAGGGGCGGCAGAGGCAGGCTGAGCCCCGTGGAGGTGAGGGGCCGCGAGCTGTACAAACTGGGCGCGTTGGTAGGCAGAGGCGCCCGCGTGGACGCCGGGACGGTGCTGGAACCCGGGCAGGGCTTCGGCGTCTCGTCTCCATAAAACCGGCGGTAGAGGGCCCAGGTCATGGGGTGTCGTCTAGACTTCAGCGGGTCGGGCAACCGGCCGTGGGCTCCAGCCGTCCCTCTAGGCCTTTTGGATGCCTCCCAGATGGCGGCCGAGCCCTTCCTGCGCCAATGCCCGGGCCCGATCTCCAGGCTCTCCAGCCGTAACAGCTCTGGGGAAAAGACGGCCAGATACGAAGCCGAGGTCGATCGCAGAATTTAAAAATTACGATGTCCAGGTGGCCTGTGAACATTTCGGACACCGAGGTCGAGGTCGTCAGGCTCGTCACGCCACACAACGTCAACCCAATAGGCACCCTCTACGGGGGCTATATGCTCCAGTGGCTCGTAGACGCCGGGACCATAGCCGCCATGGATTTCTCCGAGTCCGACGCGGTGCTGGGGTATCTGGACCGCATGCATTTCATCGCGCCGGTCAAGGTCGGCGATATAGTCAAGTTCAGGGCCTGGATAGTCCACGTCAGGAGGTCGAGCATGACGGCGCTGGTGGAGGCCTACGTGAAGAAGCCGGAGGGCTTGTCCCTGGCCACCATAGCGAGGATGATATTCGTGAAGGTGGGGGCCGACGGCAGGCCCCTGCCGGTCGAGAAGACGCTCCAGACGTCGAACGGCTGGGAGAGATCGCTCTGGAGCTATTTCTCAAGGTGGAGAGAGGCCGTCGAGCCTGAGCTCAGGCGCGAGCCGGCGGCCGGCGATCTCCCCGCCGTCACGCAGATACAGGTAATGCCCGAGGACGCCGTATATGGAGGCCTCATGTACGGCGGCCGGCTTCTGTACTATCTGGACCAGATAGCGGCGATAGCTGCGTTTAACTACAGGCCGGGGATCTACGTGACGGCGTCCCTCAACTCGATCAATTTCAAGAGGCCGATATATGTGGGCGATATAATCGTCGTCCGGGGCGGCGTCGACTACGTGGGGCACACGAGCCTCGAGGTGGCCTTCGAGGTGGTCGCCAGGGGGCTGAGGGGCGAGAGGCGGGTTGCCGGCGGCTATTTCACCTTCGTCAACATGTCCGGCGGGAGGCCTACATCCATCGGGCAGGAGCTGGTTAAGGACGCCGACGCGTTGAGGCGTAAGTCGCAAAATCTGGCGGAGGCCAGCGCGCTGAAGGCCGCCGTGCTGTACGAAGACAGGCCGGCCTACGTCTCGATCCTCGAGGGGCGGCAAGGCGGAGCCCTTTAACTAAAGGTTTTAACTATGTCCACCCCGTGGCTGGACCCTATCCTGTTGGCCCCGGCTTTTATCATGGCGAGGGCTTGCTGGGCCGACCTGATGCCGCCCGCCGCCTTGACGCCGGCCCTGTCGCCGACCGCCCTCCTCATGATCTCCACGTCCTCGACGGCGGCCCCGCGGGGGCCGTAGCCCGTGCTCGTCTTGACGAAATCGGCGCCTGCCCCAACGGCTATCAGCGACGCCTTCGCTATCTCCTCGGGCGTCAGGTAGCCGGTCTCCAGTATCACCTTCAGGACGCCGCCGTAGTCGTGCACCACCGACGCCACTGCCCTTATCTCCCTCTCCACCACCTCATATAGGCCGGCCTTGAAGGCGCCGATGTTCATCACCATGTCCACCTCGTCAGCCCCGTCGTTCAGCGCGGCCTCTGCCTCCGCGGCCTTCAACGCGGGCTTCGTGGCGCCGAACGGGAAGCCCACCACGGACATGACCCTGGCTCTGTTCCCGATCACGCTCTTGGCGTAGGCCACGTACGACGGGTTGACCATCACGCCCCAGAAGCCGTACTCCAAGACCTCCCTGCAGTATCTCTCCACGTCCTGGGGGGTGGCCGCGGGGCTGAGTATGGTGTGGTCGATCAGACGGGCCAGCTCCTCCCTCGTCTTGGGCGGATCCATATATATCCCGGAAATCTATTAAAATAACTCGGACGTTGGCGCCCCGTGTCCCCGCTCGATGAAGCCTTGACGCTGGCGCTGGCCTTCGCCCTGGTCTACAACAACGCGTTGGTGGTCCTCGGCCCGTCGGCGTGGGGCGGCGTCCAGCCGGACCGCGCGTTGATATTGGCGACCGCCTCCGAGATAGCCGGCACCTTCCTGTCGCCCATGTCCCCCCTCAAGTTCAGCCCCTCCGAATATCTAGCGGCGCTTTTGTTCTACGCCGCGTTCACCGCCGCGAGGATCTCCCTGCCGATCTCGGTGTTCCTCTACTCGCTGAGGGGGCTGACCGCGACGTCGCTGGCCCTGTGGTTCGGCACGCCGGCGCTGGCCTTCACCGTAGGCTACTTCGCGGCTAGGCTCGTGAGGCCCTCCCTCGCGTTGGGGTACGTGGTCCTATTCGCCGTGTCGTTCATGTTCGGCGCCAACAACATAGCCTTTGTGGACAAGGACGTCTACGTAGTGGCGGCGATCTTCCTCGGCAACTACCTAGGGCTGAGGTTCTCCAGGTGGATAGTGAAGCTCTACGCCTTTTCGTTCAGCGGGGCGGTCTCCGCAAGCGCGTCCGCCGCCGCTCTGGCGGCCTTGGGCATCGCCTTCGGGATCCCGATGTCGTTCACGCTCTTGATCTACAGCACGTTGCTCGGCTCGGCCGCGTCGAGGAGGATGAGGATCATACGGCCCGCCGATTTCATAAAGGCGCTTGCGTCGATAACATCGGCGTTGTTGCTGGCGTACGCCACATCCATCGTCCTGGGCCGCGCCTGACAGCAATAGATATATATACGGAGCGCCGTATATGACGTGAAGCCGCTGTCCGAGCTCTTCTCGAAGCTCGTGGAGAGGATAAGGGGGGTCGAGTATATCGACGAGCAGACCCTACAGGAGATCTCGCGGGAGCTCCAGAGGTCTTTGCTGAAGGCCGACGTGCCTCTAGATATGGTCAAGTCGTTCACCGACGCGGCGATCAGGCGTATGAAGGAGGAGAGGCCGCCGCCCGGCATACCGGTCAAGGATTTCGTCATATACGTCATATACCAGGAGCTGGTCAAACTGCTGGGCGGCGAGGCCGAGCCGGATCTGAAGCTGCCCAAAAGGCCCTACCTCGTCATGTTGCTGGGCGTCGAGGGCAGCGGGAAGACGACCACCGCGGCCAAGATAGCGCTTTTCTACATGAAACGCGGCCTGAAGGTCGGCGTAGTGGAGACCGACACCGTGAGGCCGGCCGCATACGACCAGCTGAAGCAGCTGGCTGAGAAAATAGGTGCGCGTTTCTACGGCGAGAGGGACGGGGGCGACGCCGTGGGTATAGCCAAACGCGGCGTCGAGCAGCTGAAGGGCGTGGACCTAATTCTGGTCGACACGGCGGGCCGCCATAGGAACGAGCAGTCCCTGCTCGAGGAGGTCAAGGCCATCTACGACGCCGTAAAGCCCGACGAAGTCATGCTGGTTGTTGACGCCACGGTGGGCCGACAGGCCGCGGCCCAGGCGGAGGCCTTCATGAAGTACGTGCCGATACACAGCGTCGCGATAACCAAGATGGACAGCACCGCCAGAGGGGGCGGGGCCCTGGCCGCCGTGGCCAAGACGGGCGCCAAGGTCAAGTTCATAGGCGTCGGCGAGGGCGTCGACGAGGTGGAGCCGTTCAGCCCCAGGAAGTTCGTGGCGAGGGTGCTCGGCATGGGCGACCTGGAGACCTTGGTGGAGCGCGTCAAGGCCGTGTTCGAGGAGGAGGAAGTGCTGGAGGAGCTTGAGAGCGGGCGCCTGGACCTATTGACCTTCAAGAAACAGATAGACGCGTTGCTGAAGCTGGGGCCTCTGAGCAAGGTCCTCGAGCTGCTTCCAGGCACGCTGGCCTCCAAGATAAGCGACGAGCAGATAGAGCTCTCCCAGAAGAACTTGAGGAGGTGGCGCGCCATATTGAGCTCCATGACGGAGGAGGAGCTGAGGGATCCGGGCATACTTAACGCGTCCAGGATCAGGCGCATAGCCGTAGGCGCCGGCGTGACCCCCAAGGACGTGAAGGACATGCTGAAAGCCTACGAATCCATGAGGAAAATGTCCAAGATGCTCCGGCGCCAGTACAGGCTCGGCGCCAGGGGCGTACGCCTCCAATGAGGAGATTCGTCTTGGTGACCTCCACCAAGTCCTTCGCCGAGGACCCCTACGTGCACGGCAAGGCGCTGGTGGCCGCCCTGCTGATATCCAACGGGATAAGGGAGGACGCCGAGTTCGTGGCCTACTTCAGAGACGCCGGCCGGGCGGTCAGGGTGTTAGGCAACTCCGTCAGGTCGCTGTTTCCGGACGAGGAATCCTCAACTGGACTGCTCAGAAAGGCGCTGAGAGGCGCCAGACACCCCGGCGTCAAGCTGCTGGAGCGCGTAAGCCTGGAGGACCTCGTGAGGAGGCCGGCCGTAGACGGGCGGCAGGGCGTCTGCAAGCCGCCGAGGGAGTTCACGTACGTCGCCTATCTGGAGCCGATAGACGTCGAGGTCGACTGCGGCGCCGGGCTGGGCCATATGCCGCCCCACCACCAGTTCGCGGTGTTCAACATAGAGGCGGACCGCCGGTGGCTGGCCTCCCCTCAGCCCTAGGGTCCCGGCCCGGGCGGAGCGCCGGGACCGGCCCGCCCCTCCCGGGCGAGAATTTATAACCTCCTCCACAGATGGCGCGGTGGATCCTCTAGAGAAGGCCAGGGAAGTCCTACGCCAATATCCGCTGTGCGACTCATGCCTAGGCAGGCTGTTCGCCGCGATGGGCTACGGAGTCGAGAACTCCGAGAGAGGCCGCGCGATCAAGACGTTGCTCCACATGAGGCTGGTGTACGACTACAGAAACGGCATCGACGCGACGGAGGACCTCAAGGCGTTGGGGAGAGTCCACGCGCCCACCAGGAGGTTCCTCGCCTCGAACGGCATAGGCGTGGAGGAGGCCCGTTGCTACATCTGCGGCGGCCTCCTCAGGGACGTGGAGAAATACGCAGAGGGCGTGGCGAAGGCGTTGGAGCAGATAGAGTTCGGGACGTTCCAGATCGGCTCGGTGGTGCCGAAGGACGTGCTGGAGCGGGAGCGGGAGATCGTGGCCAAGTTCGGCATAGAGACCGGCGAGTCCATCAAACACGAGATAAATAGGAGGATAGGGAGGGCCGTCGGGGAGCTCCTGAAGAGGCCTGCAAACAAGGAGAGGCCCGACGTCGTGGCCACCGTGAGCCTAGTCGACGGCACGATCAAGGTGGCCAGAAATCCCTTGCTCCTGCTGGGGCGCTACATCAAGCTGAGCCGCGTCGTATCGCAGGGAAAGCCCGTGCCGGGCGCCCTGAAGACGGTCGAGGAGGTTCTAGACCCAGTGAGGTCGAGGTTCGGAGGCCCCGCCTTGGTGCTACACGCGGCCGGCCGTGAGGACTTCGACGTGAGGATGTTGGGCAACGGGAGGCCGGCCGTCGTCGAGATCAAGGAGCCCGCGAGATATAGGGGGGATCTCTCGGGCCTTACGACGGACTGGGTCATTCTGTCGCCGCTCAAGCCGGGCACGAGAAACGACGTGAGGGAGATGAAGGCCAAGTCCAAGACTAGCATAAAGCTCTACAGAGCCGTCGCGCTGTCCGACAGGCCCGTCTCGGCTGAAGATCTGGCGAAGCTCAAGGCTCTTGAAGGCGCCGTGGTGGTCCAACGGACGCCGAGGCGGATAAAAAGGCTGAATCCCCGCGCCAGGAGGCGGAGGATGGTATACAATATCGAAGTCTACCAAGTGGCCGATAGAGTTTTGGAGCTATTCATTAGATGCCAAGGCGGATTATACGTCAAGGAGTTCGTGACCGGCGACGGCGGACGGACCCAGCCGAGCGTGGCCGAGACGTTGGGAGCCTCTCTAGAGGTCGTGGAGCTCGACGTGCTGGACGTCGAGTGACTTTAAATTTTCCCGGCCGTAGAGGCGACATGAACGCCATCGTCAAGAGCGCTAAGCTGCACTGGAGGTTCTACAGGGAGTTCCTGAACAACAGGTACTTCAACGTGGGGCTCGCCGCCGCCGCCGCGGCCTACGCGCTACGCGCGGCGGCCAGCGGGATGTTCATACCCTACTCCCTACAGGAGGTCACCAACGGGCTCTTCAACAGATCGTCGCATCTGCTGGGCCAGGGCCTCCTGTTGCTGGCGCTCTCCGGCGTCATATACGCGGCGTCTGAATGGGGGTTCAAGCCGTTTTTCCAAGGCATCGCCAGATCCATAAGCTTGATCAAAATAGGGCTCGTCAACAGCATGGCCCCGCGCAACGGCGGCGAGAGGGACCGCATAGGGAGGCTCGTCAACGACGTGGATTTCGTCATGTGGAACGTGGGGGGTATAATAAACTCGATGTTCCCCAACGCGTTAACGGCGTTCGTGGCCGAGATGACGCTCTTCGAGATGAGCCCTCTGCTGGGGCTGATAGGGCTTGTCGGGCTGCCCATATACATAGCCGTGTTGGAGCACTACGTGAGGGGCGTCCACATAGCTAGGGCCGTGGAGAGGAGGGCATACGGCGAGAGCATACAGGCGGCGTCGGAGTACATGGAGGGTAGGGCTGGGCCCGATGCGTTCATCGTCGCCATGGAGAAGTGGCTTAGGGGCATCGACAAGAACATACACCTGGACAGGGTGTACTGGTCCATCTCCTTCGGGACGGGCTACGCCGTGCCGACCGCCATAGCGCTCGTCGGAGTCGACCTAGCCAACAAGGGCAGGCTCAGCATAGGCTCGCTGGTGGGCTCCATGAGCGCCGCTCTGACCATGTACACAGCCTTGGTCAACGCCTTCTGGGCGATATGCCTGCTGGGCCAAAACGCGGTCGTGATAGACCGCATATTCTCTATGAGGGAGCCCAACGGCCAGAGAAGCCAATCTCCCGCCCAGCCCCTTCCTTGACCGCCTTGTCGTAGACCGCCTTGGCGGCGACTAGATCCTCCACCGCTATGCCGAGCGACTTAAACAGAGTTATGGAGGACGCATCCGGCCTGCCCCTCACCCTGCCGGCCACTATGTCGGCCAGCGGCACCGCTCTGTCGAGAGCCCCCGCCCTTATCAAATCGCCGGCCTCATCCCTGGCCTGCACAGGGTCGTCCACAGCTATGACGTCGGCGCGCGCCACGGCGTCGGGCGTGAGCTCAGCCCTGTTAGCCCAGTTGCTGCCCACCGCGTTTATGTGGGAGCCCGGCCGGAGGTATTCCCCCCTGATGAACGGCTCCGCGGCGTTGGTCGCGGTGACCAACACGTCGACGGCCGAGGCCGATCTGTAGTCGTCGGCCACGACTGCGTCGTAGCCGCGCCTTCTGACGAACTCGGCGAAATCCCCCGCGTGTTCCCTCCTCCTGCTGTATATCTTGACCAGCCTCGGCCTGACCACCTCGACCAGCGCCTCGAATTGCGACCTGGCCTGCCTGCCGGCGCCCACAATCCCCAGAGTCTCGGCGCCAGCGGCCATGTACTTGGTCGCGACGGCGGAGGCCGCCCCCGTCCTCTTCTGCCCGAGCCTGTCCGCCTCTATTATCGCCAGCAGATCGCCGCCGTTCACGTCGAAAAGAAGCACGACGAACCTAGCCCCCTCCCTAGTGCTCAGATAGGTCTTCAGCCCCGCCACGCCGTATCTGCCCAAGACGGCGCCCTGCAACACGTGGAGGACCGCGCCCCTCACGATGGCCCTCCGCCGCGGCAGATTCACGGCCTGCCCCTCGGCGAGCAGGCGGAACCCCTCCTCGACAGCCTCTATAGCCTCCCTAAAGCTCAACAGCCGGTCCACCTCCCCCTCAGTTATGAAGAGAGCCATGTTGAAAACACCTTGAAAAATTAGGTTTTTAGTGGACGCCGTACCAAGGAGCCCAGCTCTTCCAGATGCCCGTATGGGCGAATATCGCCCCGACGCCTATGAACAGAGATATCAGGCCCGCGACGGCCAGCAGTAGGATGAGCAGATACGCCACGGGCTTGGCCGCCCCCTTGTGCGCCAGAAGCGGGCTCAGAAGTCCGGCGAGACCTATGGCGAAGAACATAAGGCCGGCGAGAGGCGGCTCGTTGGTGAGGCCGTACGTCCAAATATCGAAGGAGTAGACGAGCGGCACGAGCGACAGGGCGGCTACTCCGATCAGCCCGCCGAGGAGGTAGTACCTGCCCTCATCGCCGAAGGCCTCGGCCCCCCATCTAGCGACCACGAGACCGAATTTGCATTGAAGTCGTCGGTTCCATTTACCTTTACCGCCGTGCGGACGCTCGGCGCATCGGTTTCACATTTGGTATTTCGCCGCCCTCCCCCTCCGGCGTGCCGGTTCCACCTACGCCTCCCGCCGACCTCACGGTGCCTCGGCTCAATGCATCCGCCCACTCCTCTCCCCTCCCCCCTCCTTCTCCTTCGCCTCGGCCGCGTTTAGTCCCCCGCTAAGACCGAAGAGAATCGCGGTCTCCTCTCCTCCGCCGTCTCGATTCCACTTGCATAGGGCCGGCGGGGCGGCGCCTCGTCGAATCCGACTGCGAAAAGGACAGGACGGCCCGATATAAAAAAGAGGGGTTATTCGTCCTCGTCGGCCGGGTCCGGCTCATATCGGTGGATCTGCGCTCTGCGAAGCAGAGCTCGCCGCACTCGGCGGTACAGTCTCCCGGGCGCCAGGGCATATACGCCGCGTGGTTTCGTCTATGTTTTGCGACGCCAAATCCTCGATTTTGTCTCCTCCCTCTCGGCGAATTCTCCATCTCCTGCAGGGAGTACGTTGCGGGAAGCCTCAACAGGGGCTTAAGCTCTTGTAGGCACTTCTTATAGTGCTCCTTGTAAGGGGCAGGGAGACGGGAAAAGCAGTCCTTCGCCCGTCGGCTTGGTCGGCTGACGGCAGGGGCTCGTTCCGGGAGGCTTGACAGTTAACCTGCGGAACCTCCTTCGGGGTACTCCCTGTAGTCGTTAGAGAGGTAATAGATGAAGGAAGAGCAGGAGGACGTGGCCTCATCTTTCCCTCTGCGGCGTTTGTAGCGCACGAGGGTTCCCGAACGCCTCCTGCCAGACGCAACCATCTTGCCTCTGTAGCGAGTCCTTGACGCCCCTGCCCGCGCCGCCCAGCCTGCGGTGTGGATATTTCATATGTTCCAAAGAGTCTTTCTATTGGAATACGCCGAACAATGGCGCAGTTCAATAGAAAGACTCTTCTGGACTGATGCATATAACAAAAACCAAAATACGATTTTACACTTGTCCGCATTCAGGGAGTAGCCCGAGGGCAGACCCGACAGGGGATACTCCCTGTCGATACTTCCCGCAATGAACTACCTGTAAGGTAGTTGATGTCTAAAAAGGCAGTGGATTTCTGAGCTCTCTAGAACTCCTCGACCTTGCCGCCGAGGGCGGCGGCCAACTCGTCGACCTTTTCGCCTTTCATCATCCGCTCCAAGAGGTCTGCGGCGGCCCTCAGGGCTTTGGCCAGCTGGCGCGCCTCGGCGTCGCCGCATGTGGTAATGGCCACCTCGGTCGGCTCGGCGACCTTGACGGCTTTCCCCCTTGCGTCTTTAACCTCGGCGGCCTCTATGTAACATGTTATCATGGCTTTTTATTCTCACGACTGCCTTGCCGTAGCCGCCACATCCGCCGCAGTCACCGCCGCAGGGACCGTTGTAGCCAACCGCCACCTGCATCATGCAGGCATCTCCTTCGAGAACCACGGCGATGGACTTAATAGACATGGAAGGCGGCTTTTTCGTCTATATATGTTCGTCAGCCAAAATATCCGTCGAGAGCGGCAGAGAGGGCTACGTGGACTTCACGCCGACAGGCGCCTTGGATGCGAAGTTCAAATAGACCCAGTAGGCTGTGGCCAACAGCGTGATCCCCAACACGTCGAGCCATAAATCCAACGGGTCCATGAACAGTTGCGGCATGTGTAGGCGATCCGCCTTTCCTAATAACCATTATTACATTTTTTGTGAAATATAATTTTATAATTAAATTTTTATATCTTTTTAAATTAAATATCCATCTATTTTATTTTTATAAAATATGATCTATATCCCGATTTTCGTAGGCGTTCGGCCACATCTGCGCTGAGGGCCCCCTCGTAGCAGTAGAACACATAGGTCTTGTCTCTGCCGGTCCTCTCCACGAAGTCGAGAACCTTGTCCAGCTCTACCCTCACTGCGCCTGGCAGATGCCATCTGATGTAGGCCTCCTGGTCCCTCAGATCCACCACGACGGCGCCGTCGGGCACCTTGTCGACGGCTAGGCCGGCCAACCTGGACGACAGGGCGGCGGCCGCCGATCCCAGCTCGCCCTTCCTGAACACCTCCATTGAGGAGAACGCGGCCTCGACCGCGTCGTGCACTGCGAGGTCTATCAGCTCTATCTCCCCCCTGGAGGCCCACCTCCTGGGCTCTCTAGAGAATATCCCGCAGTACTCAGGAACCGATATGGACAGGTCGTAGGTCCCTATCCTCTGAGCCATGCGGACTATCTCCTCCTTGTCGAGACCTATCAGGGGCCTTAATACGGGCATGTCTATCCCGGCCTCCACGGCGGCGAGCGCTTGGAGCGTCTGGGACGACACCTGGCCCAGGGACTCGCCCGTGACGAGGGCCTCGGCCTTGACCCTCCTGGCCGCCCTCTCGGCGAGCCTATACAGCGCCCGCTTGAAGGCTATGGACCAGAGGTGGCGGTCCACATTCCGACGTATTGCGTCCGCTATAGGGACGCAGTCGGCCACCAGCACCCTGGCGTCGTAGCCGTAGGCCCATTCCAGCAATTTCTCCACGACCCTCAAGGCCGCGGCCTCCGTCAAGACGCCGCCTAGGTTGCAGTAGAGGACGTCGACATAGGCTCCCCTACGCATCATATACCAGGCGGCCACCGGCGAGTCTATGCCGCCCGACACCAGCGCCAGGACCTTGCCCTCGGAGCCCAGGGGAAGCCCCCCAGGTCCCTCGTATATCTCTCTGTACGTGTAGGCGCGGCCCTCCCTGACCTCTATGAATATCTCGACCTCGGGCCGCTCTAGATCGACCGAGCCCCCCGCCGTCGCCAGCAACGCGCCCACCCTGACCGCCACGTCCTTCGACGTGAAGCTGTGGGACCCCGCTCTGTGGACTCTCACCGCGAATTTCCTCCCGACTACCTCGTCCCTCCAGCGGGAGGCCGCCTTGGATGCCAGGTCCTCCAGATCCGCGAAGGAGTACTCGGTGGCCGGGCTCACGGACTTGACGCCGAAGACCCTAGACGCGGCCTTGGCCACGCATTGGTCGTCGCCGTAGACGAAGATCCTCCCGGGCTCGAGCCTGAACTTGACCTCGCCGCATCCGGCGGCGGCCTCCCTTATGGATCTAACCAACAACGCCTCCATCTCCCTCCGCACGGACCCGCGCTTTATGGCCACCTCGCTATATCTGACCAACACCACCACATCGGCGCCGAGGCCTTCGCTTAAATTTTAAACCGCCTATCTGGCCCATCGGCCGTTCATCTCAGCTCGTAGGCGTTCCGTTAGATGTCGATGCAACGAGGGCATGTCGATCGCGCCATCTGCCCGCCTTGGTTGCCGACCTATAAAATTTTTATATATTCGACGGCTCGGCATTTCCGTGGACCACGGGGGGGCTATCCTGTTCAACAGCGTCCTGGGCTCCTTTATGGCCAGCATGAATATATCGGCCTTAGTCATAGCGCTACCTGCTGTGTTTAGGGGCATCGGAATAGACCCATTCTCGCCGCTCGGGTTCATGTCCATGCTGTGGCTCATATTGGCCTATCCCTTCACCGTGGCCGTCCTGGTGGCCATCGCCGGCCGTCTCTCCGACATGTACGGAAAGGGGCGTGCGTTCACGCTGGGCGCGGCCGTGTTCACCGCCGCATCGCTTCTGCTGGGCCTGACTCCCGGGACCGGGGCCGCGGCGGCTCTACAGATGATCGCGTACAGAGCTCTGCAGGGCATTGGCGGGGCCTTGATGTTCAGCAACAGCGCCGCCATTATCGCCGACGTCTTCCCGCCGCACGAAAGGGGATTTGCCCAGGGAATCGTGGGCATCTCCTTCTCGGCCGGCTCGCTCACTGGGCTGCTCGCCGGCGGCGCGCTCGCAGTGATCGACTGGAGGCTGACGTTCCTCGCCAACGTACCCTTCGGCGTCCTCAACGCGCTCTGGTCCTACAAGGTCATGTACCGCGTGTCGCCGGGAACCGGCAAGGTCGTCGTGGACTGGGTCGGTGCCGCCGTCCTCGCAACTGCGCTCTTCCTGCTGCTGATGGGGCTCGCCCTCTCGACCGTGCCCTACGACGGCCACGCCTTGGGCTGGAGCGCCCCCTACGTCTGGGCTCTGCTGGCCGGCGGAGCCGCGCTGATAGCGGCGTTGATACCGCTCGAGCGCAGGGCGCGGACGCCTATGTTGCGCCTGGACCTCTTCTCCAACAAACAATTCTCTTTCGGGGTTTTCAGCGCATTTCTGCTCTTCCTGGCGCAAGGGGCCAACGTGTTCGTGCTTTCCATCTTCCTTCAGGCGGTCTACCTCCCCATGGGCGGCATGCCCTACGAGTTGACGCCCCTCTGGGCCGGCATATACCTAATACCGAACAGCGTGGCGAGCGCGGTCTTCGCGCCCATCGGCGGGAAGCTCGTCAATAGGCTCGGGGCCAGGTCCGTGGCCACGGCCGGGGCCGCGTTGATGGGCATAGGGTTCGAGATGTTGTCCGCCCTGCCTCTGTCCTTCCACTACGCGCTCTTCGCCGCCATAGTGGCGCTCATAGGCGCCGGCACGGGCCTCTTCATGAGCCCTAACCTGGTCTCAATACTGAGCGCCGTGCCCTCGTCGACGAGGGCCGCCGCATCCGGCGTCAGAGCCATGTTGCAGAACATAGGCACTCTGCTGAGCTTCGCCGTCTTCATATCGTTGATAGTCGCCGGCTCGGCCGCGGCGTTGGGGCCCAGCATCTACAACGCATTGGTAGGGGCCGGCGTCCCGCCCGACTCCGCAAGACTTCTGCTCTCCACGCCGCCCGTGGTGGCCTTCTTCGCTGCGTTCCTCGGCTACAACCCCATGGCCACATTGGCCTCCCTAAACCACGTGCAACTCGGCGGCGCCGTATATGCGGCCATAACGAGGCCGCAGTTCTTCGCCGACGCCGTGGCGCCCGCGTTAACCGATGGATTCCACTACGCCTACCACCTCGCCGCGGCCTTCGCCTTCGCCGCGGCGCTCCTGTCGGCGTTAAGAGGCAAAGAGGTGTTCGTGGAGTGAGCGCAGTACCCTTCTACGACCTCGGCGATATACTGGTCGACGGATATTTCATGGACAAGATATCCACGCGCCGCGAGCGCATACTGCTCGTCGTGAGGAGGGGAGCGGCCAGCTCGCCCGGACAGACGTGCGCCCAGCCTTTGCTGTACGAATCCGTCTCTGCCCTACTGCGCGAGGGGTACGAGGAGGCTAGGGGCATGCTCGAGGGGGCGCCGCTGAGGAGACGCGGCAAGCTCTACTTCGCCTTGACCCCTCTCTACAGCTCCGGGAGATATCTAGCCGAGGCGTCCGACTACCTCGCGGATCTGACCTCGGCCAAGCTTCTGGCCAGCGCCTACGAGCAGGTCCTGGCTCGGCTGTCCGAGGGGCCGCGCGGCGTCCTCTGCATTCCGATAGAGCTGAGGGACGGGGCCGTGTATCTCGGCGGGGAGCTCAACAAGGCCTACACCTACCTCTTCGAGAAAGACGGGGCGTTCAGGGAGGCGTTGAGGCGCCTACTTGAGCCAGGGAGCTCGGGCGGCTCTATAGATGTCGAGGACCCCCCTTAGATCCCTCAGGGAGAGCTCGGGCGGGTAGGGCACCTCGGCGTCCTCCTCGACCGCCCTCAGGAACCCTCTGAACATCTCCACGAACACGTCCACGTCGGGGACCTCCACCCTCCTGCCGTTGAGGACCGGATCGCCGTATACTCTATATCTGGGCGGCGACCAGGACCTGCGCTTGGTCTCGAGGTCCTCCACCACGGAGCCGGCGTCTCCGACAACCTCGTAGGACGGGAGAAGCGGCGCGTTGGGGTAGGCCCAGCTATAGTAGAGAAGGCCGTGGGCCCCCGACTTGAACCTGAAGATGGCCACGGCCGTGTCGTCGCCCTCCATGGGCACAGAGGCCCTGTAGACGTAGGCCTTGACCTCCTCGTAGTCCCCGCCGAAGTTCAGAAGCGTGTTGACGAAGTGGACGCCGCCGTCTATCAGAGCGCCGCCGCCCATCTCCTCCAGCCTCGTCCGCCAATCCCTGGGCCTCCCCAGGGTCTGCGACCTCACGATTATCGTGTGGACTCTGCCGAGGCGGCCCTCCCTTATCATATCCATAACGGCCCTAACCGCCGGGTCGAAGTGGAACTGGTCGGCGACCATGAGCTTTCTGCGGACCGACTTGGCGGCGTTTATCATGTCGAGCGCCTCCGCCTCGGTCCTCGCCATGGGTTTTTCCACCAAGACGTGTCTGCCCGCCTTGAGGGCCTCCACCGCCATATCCCTGTGGAGGTGGTGGGGCACCACCAAGTCGACCACGTCGGCGTCGGACGACAACACGGACGAATACGACTCGTACACCTTCCTCGCCCCGTACCTCTCCACGCAAGTCCTCGCGGCCTCCCTGTCCCTCTCCATTATCTCGAGGTCTACGCCCAGCTGGGCCAGGGCCCTTAGGTGTATCTGGCCCCATCCCCTGCAACCGACCACCACGACCTTCATGGCCCCATCGGGAACATTGAAATCTATCCCGCGCCCCTCAATGCGTCCGATACGGCCGATCTCACGAGCTCCACGTCCTCCTTGCCTATCATATAGGGCGGGAGGAACCTCAACACGTTCATGCCGGCCGTCAGGGCCAGCACCCCCCGCGCCATCAGCGGCTGGATGAATTGATCGGCCTTGACTCTGAGCTCCAGCCCCAACATGAGGCCCATGCCCTTCACCCTCAGCCCTATCCTCGAGCCGTGCTCCGAGAGGGCCTTGGCGAGATCTCTGCCGGCCGACTCGGCCCGGGAGGGCACGTCGTCCTTGAGCAAGAGCTCCGACGCGGCGGCGGCCGCCGCCATCACCACGGCGTTTCCGGCGAAGGTCGAGCCGTGCTCCCCCGGCTCGAAGACGTCTCCGTACTCCTCCCGCGCCACGACGACGCCTATGGGGAGGCCGCCCCCCAGCGCCTTACCGGCCGTGAAGAGGTCGGGCTCTACGCCGAATTTCTGGAAGGCCCATACGGCCCCCGTCCTGCCGAACCCCGTCTGGATCTCGTCGATTATGAACAAGGCGCCCTTCCGCGAGGTCTCCTCGCGTAGGGCCTTCAGGAAATCGGGCGTCGCCGAGTTGACCCCGCCCTCGCCTTGTATCGGCTCAACCACCACGCAACAGGTATCCTCGCCGACTATCTTCTCCACCTCGGAGGCCAGGTTGAACTTCCCGAACCTCACGTGGGGGTAGAGCGGCTCGAAGGCCTTGCGGTACGCCTCGTTCCACGTTATCGAGAGCGAGCCGGTGGTCCTTCCGTGGAAGCTGTTGGTGAACGCCACTATGGTGGGCCTCCTCGTCATCTTCTTGGCTATCTTGATGGCGGTCTCCACGGCCTCGGCGCCCGTGTTCTGGAGGAACACGACGCCGAATTTGGCCGGCAGTAGGCGCGAGAACGCCTCGACGAATCTCTCCCTGGCGGGCGTCGCGAAGTTGAGCGGCACCGCCCACACCTCCTCTATCTGCCTTCTGACGGCCTCGACTATATAGGGGTTGGAGTGGCCCAGAAAGGCTACGCCGTGATTTGTGTTGCAGTCCAGGTAGCGCCTTCCCTGGTCGTCCCATAGGTACTGCATATGGCCCCTGACCAGCCTGATCCCGTACTCGCGATAGTAGCGGGCCAGACGCGCCATGATCCATATAACCTATATAAAAAGAAGCTGCGCCGATCGATGCGTCAGAGCTCGGCCAGCACTCTGTGGAACGACGATATGTGGTCCCTAAAGCTGCTGAAGAACCTGGCCCTCCTCAGCTCCTCCAGGTCTATGGAGTAGACCGCCCTATCCTCCTCGAACAGCTTGAGCCTCAGCTTCACCTCGCCGAGGGGGGACACGGCCATGGATCCTCCCCAGAAGAACTCCTCCTCCTGGCTTCCCACCGTATTGACGAAGGTAACCCACACCGCGTTCATCAACGCATGCGCCTTCAGCAAGGCCTCCCAGCTGTCCTGGATGGCCAAGCTCCTGCCGAGCCTCCGCATGGGCGAGGCCGCGGGGATCAGTATCAGATCGGCCCCCATCAGCGCCAGCGCCTCCGCGGGCTCCGGATGCCAGGCGTCTTCGCATATCATGACGCCGAATTTAATCCCGGCGTGTTGAAAGGTCTTGAGGTCTCTGGAGGGGTCGCCGCGTTGGAAGTACCTCCGCTCCTCGAAAAGGCCGTAGGTGGGCAGGTAGAACTTGTAGACGTAGTCCACCTCGCCGTTTATTATCACGGCCGCCGAGTTCCTCAAGACGCCGGGCCTCACCTCCTTTATGGTGCCGGCCACCACGCACTTGCCTCTAGACGCCTCGGCGAGCTTCTCCACCGCCTTCTCGCTGTAGCGGAACAGCTCGAACGTCAAGTCCTTGAGCACGTACCCCGTAAGCGACAGCTCGGGGAACACGACGCAGTCGGCGTCGCTGGTCTCCACTATCTCTCTGTGCTTGAGGAGATTGCGCTCCACGTCGCCCAGAAACGGCCTTATCTGGGCCAGCTCTATCCTCACCACGGCCTCACGTTCCAGTAGCGCCTTGGATACCTCCAGTCGGACCCGACCGCCCTCCCGCTGAGCCTGAATATCTCGGGCGGTAGCCGCTTGTGCTGGCTCCTTCTGACCAGCGCGTCGATTCTGTCCACGACGGACACGTCTATGCCCAGCATGGCGGCCGTCTCCTCGCGCGTCCTCATCTCCTCGTAGCGTAGGTACAGCACCGAGTCCACGGTCTCGTAGTCGGCGCCGATCTCCCCCTCCGCCGTCTGTCCCTCCCAAAGCGCCGGGGAGGGGGGCTTCGCCACGATCTCCTCGGGCACGCCGAGGCATCTGCCCAGCTGCCTCACCTGGGTCTTGTAGAGATCGCCGATGGGGAGTATGTCGACGCCGCCGTCGCCGTACTTGGTGAAGTAGCCCAGCATGATCTCGCTCTTGTCGCCTGTGCCCACCACCAGATAGCCGAGCTTCTGGGCGTATGCGTAGAGGAGGACCATCCTGAGCCTCGCCTTTATGTTGCCGACTATCCTCTTGTCGGCGACATCGACGGCGCTGGACATCGCCTTCACGTAGTCGTCTATGGGCACCACGGCGTGTTTCCTCTCGGCCCCAGTCAGCTTGACGATCTTCATGGCGTCCTCCATATCCCTCGGGGGCGTCGAGGCGGAGGGCATCAGCAGGAAGAAGAAGTTGTCGGTGGCCTTGGCTAAAAGCACGGCGACGACGGAGGAGTCTATGCCGCCGCTCAGGCCAAGCACGCCGCCCCTCGCGCCGCTCTCCTCTATATATTCCCGCAACCTCTCCACGAGGTACCGCGCGACCTTGTCGCAGTCTATAGCCAAGGCCTGGGCCACGTATTCGTTCATCGAGTTACACCCCAATCTACGTAATAAACTTCGTTACCCTTATGGAGCCGCTCGATATCTTCGCCAGCGCCCCGTTGGGGAGAGGCGACCAGGGCCCGTCGTCGAGGGGCTCCGAGGCCACGGCCGTGACGCCGTCGGCCCTGGCCACCGGGACGTAGTGTGGCTCTTCAACCAGTCTGTAGGTGAGGAAGTACGCGTCTGCGGTCCTCAGATCCGCTATGGCTATGTTCATCATGGGCTCCTCGGGGTCCATATGGCGCGCCGCTATCTTGGCCACCTCCTCCAGCGCTTCGGCGTCTCCTCCCATGTCCACGAACGCCTTCAGGAAGAGCTCGCTGTCGGTGGCGCCGCCGGTCCTCACGTCGAGCCCCATTCCCTTCAGCTCCCGCGCCAGCTCCTCCCTGCGGAACGTCCCGTTGTGCGCCATGGCGAAGTCGCCGTACACTATGGGGTGTGTGTTGCCCGGCGAGATTCCCCCCACCGACGCCAGCCGCGAATGCAATAAATACAGTTTATATCCGCTCGGGGGATCTATATATGATTCCCAGATGGGCTTCACCGATTTATATAGTCCGTACTCGCCCTCCCTGGCGTAGAGGACGCCCCAGCCGGACCCGTGGCTCAAGCCGAGCGTCCTATCCCTCCTGGAGATCTCCACGAAGGATCTGAAAAGATCTGGCCGGGGGTCTCCGAAAAACAGCAGGATTCTACACATCAGGCGGTTTCGAGATACTGATCGTACTCCCACCTGGTTATCACGTTCCAGGTCCTGTCCCACCCCTCGGCGACGTTGGCCAGATAGTCGCCCCACTCCTTCTCCTTCAGCGACAGATACGCCTTGACCAGCTGCTGCGGCAGGCTCTTGGCCGCGGCGCCCTCAGACGCGTGCTTGACCGCCTCGCCCAGATGCTTGGGGGTCTCCTTCACGCCCGCGAGCTCGTACGCCACGTCCTCGACGGGAGCCGGCGGCTCGAGCTTCTTGTCTAGCCCCTCGAACGCGGCCAGCAGTATCGCCGAGAAGCCCAGGTAGGGGTTGGCCGACGGGTCTGGGTGGCGGTATTCGAACCGGTTTATCTTCTTGCCGTAGTAGGGCACTCTCACCATGGCGGAGCGGTTGCCGATCCCCCAGACGACGCGGGTCGGGGCCTCGTAGTGGGGCACCAGGCGCTTGTAGCTGTTCACGAGCGGGGCGACGAAGGCGCTGTTGGCCATGGCGTTGTTCAACACGCCGGCTATCGCCGACTTGAGCTCGGGCGTTGGCTCCTTGTACGACGCGAATAGGTTGACGCCGTCGCGCCAGAAGCTCACGTGTATGTGCATCCCCGATCCGTTGACGCCCCAGAACGGCTTCGGCATGAAGGTGGCTATCAAGCCGTGTCTCTGGGCTATCGATTTTGCCAGTATTTTGTACACAAGTATCTGGTCGGCCACTTGGACCGGGTCGCCCGCCGGTATGTTCACCTCGAACTGGCTGGGCGCAACCTCGTGGTGGGTCTTGGTGAATCCTATGCCCGACAGATAGAAGTGCTCTATTATCTCCTCCATGACTGGCATGGTCTCCTTCAGCGGATAGCCCTCGAAGTAAGCCCCGCTGTCGACGAGGGACGGCGGGTTGCCTCTCACCAGGAAGAACTCCACCTCGGCGCCCATCACGACCTCGTACCCCCTCGACGCGAGGTACCCAACGGTCTGCTTGAGGGCGTTGCGCGGGTCCATGGGGTGCGGCTTGTCGCCGTCCAGCGTGCTCGTGAAGGCCAGGGCGGTCTTGCCCTCGTTCCACGTCTCTATATAGACGGCGTCAGCGTCGACCTCGGCCACGAAGTCGCTCCTGTTGACGGTGGTATATGCCGGTATGGAGGAGCCGTCGTATGCTATGCCGTCGATGAACGCGTCGCGCGCGGCGTCTATGGGCAGTATCTCGAGCTTCGGCCTGCCGAATATGTCCACTATCACGAACTTGACGTATTTAACTCCGGCGCCCTTCAGGGTTCTCCAGACGCTTAATCCTTCCGGCATACGCTTCGAGCCCAGTCGATATATAAACTTTACTCATAAACCTTCGTGGTTTTCTGGGTCTATATAGTACGCTGTATTTATTATGCCTGTATTCCTATGAATTTTGAACCGAAATGGCCGGAGGACCTAGCTACCCGCTACGGGGACGTTTAGTTTTGTAGCGACCCGGCCGTCTAGGGATCTCAACAAATCTCTATTTCCCACCATGTGGAAATAGCTGGTAACCCCGCCGGCCCCCATGGCCAGCTTAAGCTCCTTGGTGAGCGACGTTATCAAATTCTCGTACCAACTCCTCTTGGTCGCGTAATCGGGCGCCGCCCTCTTGGCCAGAAGCTCGAAGGGCTCGCGCACCTCCACGAGGTCTGCGCCCAGCGCGGCCAGCTTATACACGTCGGCTCCGCTGAAGAGCCGGCCCGCCGCCACGATGGCCATCCTCTCCCTTATGCCCGCGCGCCGCGCCTTCTCGTCCAGCGCAGACACGGCCTCCTCGAGCCACGCCCCGCCCCCCAGAGCTTCGTCTATTACCACTATCCCCTCCCCAGGCTCCAGCTCCCTGGACGGGGCGACCCTGCGGTGGGGTAGACGCGAGAGGCAGTACTGGGGCTCGGGACAGCCGTCGCCATCTACGAGCGCGCCGAGGCCGTATCCCGCCATGACCGCCGCCCGCTCGAGGCCGGGCACGACCACGGGCGTCTCGAGCTCGACGCCAGCCAGCGGAACCCGCACGTCTACCTCCTCCCTGTAGGGGTCCACGGAGGGATGCGTCACCTGCGCAGCCTCTATCCTGAGGAGGTCGAGGGGCCTTCTGGCGGGGTAGGTGTAGCCGGGCACTATGCCGCCCATGCCCGTGACGGGGGGTTTGCCCTCTTCGTACACCTCTCTCGGCAACTGTTGGACGTGGTCATGGTAGTAAGCCACCTCGCCCTCTGCGACTAGGTCGACCCCTACCGCGTCGGCCACCAGCTTGTCTACATGGAACAGCCCGAGGAGGTCCCGCCTCCCCACGAGCTCCTTTATGCTGTCCATGCCGAGGGAGTACAGTATGGCCTTCAGGCCGAGCCTCAGCGCTGAGATGTATCTGCGCAACGCCGCGGAGGCCCACCCTATGTCTAGATCGGGCCTGGCGCCTATCATGTTCGTGAGGGACGTCGGGCAACCGCCCGTGTGGCACGAGTGGCACATTATGCAGCCGAAGGACAGCAACGCCGCGGTGCCTATGTTGGCCATGTCGGCGCCTAGGGCGACCAGCTTGGCTATGTCGGACGCGCTGTAGAGCATGCCGCCGGCCACCACCAGGAAGCCGTCCCTGACGCCGTTGTCCCTCAGCCATCTATCCACGACGGGGACGGCGTAGTCCACCGGTAGCCCCAGGTGGTTCCTCACCGACATGGGCGTGGCGCCCGTCCCCGCCCCGGCCCCATCTATTATTATGCCCTCGGCCGTGGACCTCGCGACGCCGACCGCCACATACATTATCTTGTTGACGGCGGCCACCTTCACCAGAACCGGCTTGCCCGTGAGGTCCTTGAGGGCCTTGACCCTCTGGGCCAGATCCTCTATGGAGTATATGTCGTGGTGGGGGGCCGGCGATATCGCGTCGCTACCCTCAGGTATTTTTCTGAGCTCGGCTATTACCTTCGTCACCTTGCGGCCGGGCAGATGGCCTCCGATGCCGGGCTTCGCGCCCTGGCCTATCTTTATGTTGACCGCCAGCCCGGCTCTCAGCAGATCCATATCCATGCCGAACCGCGCCGAGGCCCACTGGACAACGATGTTCCTATACTTGGCCACCTCGGGATGGAGCCCGCCCTCGCCTATGCCGGCCACCACCCCCTCCTCGGTGGCCGCCTTAGCTATGGCTATGTTGGGGTTGCCGCTGAGGGCCCCGAAGGACATGTCGCCGAGATATATCGGCGCCGACAGCCTCGTTCCGAAGAAATCGACGCCGACATCCACGTCCAGCCTGTCTGCGCGTTTGAGCAGCTCGTTGACCTCCCGCGGCCTCAAGTCCTTGAACGCCATCCTGTCGAGCAACCTGCCGATTTTGCTCGGCGATTCCTCCAGCGCATATGGCGGCACGCCGTCGAGGGCGGATCTACGGACGTACTCTATACGTTCAGGTCCCCAAAACTCCGGAATTCTATGGACCGCGGGGCGCAGGTATATATTCATCTGGCGCACTATATAGCATCTCCATGGAATATATAAGCATTGTATTGGCCCATCGGCTAAGGCATGGGGCAATTTCTGAACTCCGTACAATTACCTACTATATATTTACATATAATATTAATTATAAAGCTGATATTATCTTCGTTATTAATTAATAACATTTTCTATATTTATAAACGATATTATACGCTTCACAATACGCTTTATGTCTTTCACTTATCTCGTCTACTGCTGAAAATTATTTTGAAATAATGTCAATATTTTGACAATAATGGAACTGGGAAAATACCCCGTATATCCCCCCACCGATCCCGACTTCCTGCGGGAACCGAAACGGGATAGGTACGACGTGGTCATAATAGGCGCTGGCGGGGGCGGCTACCACGGCGCCTTTGAGCTGAGCAAAGGCGGCATGAGCGTATTGATGGTCGACGACAAGGGCAATCTCGGCGGCTCCTGTCTGTATGAGGGATGTATACCGAGCAAGTCTGTTAGGGCTGGGATACACCTCCTCCACACGCTTAAGGAGATACTTTCCTCTGTGGGCAACAACGACGTAGAGAAGGTCAAGCTGGCTTGGGAGAACTTGATAGACCACAAGGACTGGGTTCAAGATGTGCGCTATATCCAACATATAAGGGAGGTTAAGGAACATCCAGGCCTCGAGCTAGTTAAGGGCATAGCCGCCGTGGTGGACGAACATAGGGTGAGGATCCGCGGCGATGGCTGGACCAAGGAGGTCGAGGCCAGGTGGTTGCACATAGCCACCGGCTCCGTCCCGATTAAGCTTCCCGTACCTGGCGCCGAGCTGGCCATAGGCAGTATGGAGCTGTTTGGATACAAGACTAAGTACAGGAGGCTTCCCAAGAGCGCCGTGATTATAGGCGGCGGATATATAGGCGTGGAGGTGGCCTTTATGTTGGCGCGCATGGGCGTGAAGGCGACCATAGTGGAGATGTTGCCGCGCATATTGAGCGGATGGAGCGACGAGGTGGTCTCACACGTCGAGAGAAGCCTGAGGGAGCTCGGCGTCGACGTTCTGACCGGCTCCAAGGTAGTTGCCGTCAAGCAGGACGGCGGAGAGAAAATAGTCGAGTTCGAGTCGCAAAATGGGAAGGGATACGTCAAGGGCGAGGAGGTCGTGATGGCCGTCGGCAGGAGGCCGTTCGTCGACGGCTTGGACGCCTTGGGCATCGTGGAGCGCGGCAGGGTGGCCGTCGACTCGACCATGAGGACCAAGAGGCCTAACGTGTATGCGGCCGGCGACGTCATCGGCCAGTACATGCTCTTCCACGCGGCCGTGAAGGAATCTACAGTAGCGGCGTGGAACATTCTCCATGGGCATCCGGTATACGAGGTGAGCTTTAACGCCATACCGATCACGCTGTTCAGCGAGCCGGAGGCGGCCATGGTGGGCCTAAACGAGGAGACGGCCAAGGCTAGGGGGATATCCTACGCCACCGTTAGGTATCCGCTGGAAGACGACGCGCATGCACAGATATACAGAGCCAGAGAGGGATACGTCAAGTTGATAATAGAGAGAGAATCCCAGAGGATAATAGGCGGGGAGGTCGTTGGCGAGGCGGCCTCGTTGTTGATAAACGAGGTCGCGCTCGCCGTAGCGGTCAACGCGAGGGTGAAGGACTTGGCACTGCTGGCCCACGCGCATCCGACGATCTTCGAGGCCATAGATAGAGGCGCCGTCAGGTTTAAGCTCTAGGTTTTATAATCGTAAATATTTCTCTATTTAGCTTGATGTCCTTATTGAATAACGCCTTGAATCTAGCTATATAGGGGGCCAACTTCGCCGCTTCCTCCTCCGAGAGCTCCCTCTGTTCCACCGAGACTCCCTCCGACTCCTCGAGGAGTTGCATGTATCTATCGCCGTCTATTATGCCGTCTAGGAGGAGGGATCGGGCGTACCTCTCAGCCGATTTCCTGTCCACGCCCGTCACGTACTCCCTCGGGACCTCGCCCCTTATGTAGATCTCGCCGCCCACCAGCCCCCTCGCTATCATGCCGCCGACCTCCTCGTCATTGGTCACGCGCAGAACTACGACCGTGCCGCCGCCCATATACTCCCCCAGATACTTGCCGGCGGAGCCCCCCACCACGAGCACGCCGCCTCTGTGCTGGATGGCGGCCCTGGTCTCCGCGTCGCCGTATACGTATATTTCGCCGCCCCTCTTCGCCTGGCCCAAGGCGTCCCCCGCGTTGCCGTAGACGACGGCAGTCCCTCCGTTCATCGCGTCGCCGAAGTCGTCCTGCACGTCGCCGTACACGTCGAGCCGGCCTCCCGACATTACGTTGGCCGACGCGTTCCCCACGATGCCCCAGAGCCTCAGATAGCCGGAGGCCATGCCGTTGCCCAGATACCTATGGCCGTTGACGTTGACCACGTCCACCTGCCCCCGCCTCTCGAGCTCCGCCCTCACGGCCCGCGCGAGGGATATGGCGTCGTAGAGGCTTGCGTCCACAGCGCCCGGCGGCTCGGGGGGAAGCTCGGGATATACATATCTCCTCCTGTAGTTGCCGTACACCTCGTCGCCCTCGGCTATTATGTACTCGCCGCCCCTCATGGCCCATATGTTGGCCTTGGGCGCCACCGCCCTTATGGCCGCCGCCTCGGACGCCACGAGCAGTAGAGAGCCGGACATCCCGACGTACAGAGGACGGAAATGTTGAGGATCTACGAACGCGCCGAACACAGGCCTCGGGCCTCCGACCATGAAGGCCACGGCGTAGGGCCCGTCGAGCCTGGCCCACCTGTATCTGCGGCCGTACATGAGCTCCTTCACGGCCTCCTCCACCCCTAGCTCTCCCGCCAGAAACGACAGGAGGTAGGCTATGGCTTCGCTGTCGTTCCCGGTGAACTTCACGTGCGTTCTGTACTTTATGAAGTTGACATTTGCGCCGTAGCTGCTCAGATCGCCGTTGTGGACTATGGCGACGTCGCCCGCTGCGAAGGGATGCGAGTAGTAGGGCAGCCTCCCGGGGCTGTTCGTGGGGTATCTCGTGTGGCCCAACCACGACCTGCTCGACAGGCTCCCGATGCCGTAGAGCTTGGCTATGTCCTCGGGCCAGCCGACCACCTTATAGATGTCAATCCATCTGCTATTTAGATATATATATCCATCGATATCTATATATTCACTAAGTTCTACGTCATATATATCGTTAGAAATTCTTATATATTTATCGCCAATAGGTCTGCGGACAAATGCCTTTATTCTCGGCCTCTCGGAGGGCCTATATAGCGCCAGGCCTGCGCCGTGGGGCGTGCCGCGCTCTCGCATTGCGCTGAGGCCTCTCACGACTACGCCTGCCGGGATCTCGCCGCCGTCAAGCGAATAAAGGCCTAGGATTCCGCACACGGCCTATCGATATAGCCTATATAAAAAGATTAGCCCATATATATTTCGTCCTTAAGCAGGCCCGAGCTAAATGTTTTTATCCCCAGTAAACCTTTGTAAAAAGATGGGCCTCAAGTGGCGCGGCTACTACAAGGCGTTGGCGCTGTACTTGCTGTCGTCGGGCCCGCTGAGCGGCTACGAGATAATAAAGACCATCGAGAGCGCGTTCGGGGGGAAGATAAGGCCGTCGCCCGGCACCATATACCCCCTACTGAAATTCCTCGAGGAGGAGAAATACATCGTCTCGGAGGAGCGATGGGTCGGCAGGAAGCGCAAGAAGACCTACAGAGTAACCGAGGAGGGCCGGCGCCTGCTCGAGAACTACCTCAGAGATCCTACGTTCAACCAGCTCCTGTCGTATCTGCAGAGAAAAGACTCTGAGGAGGTCGACGTCTTGTCGTCGATTGTGGACGAGGTGCGGTTCCTCTCTGAGATATTCGACGAGATCGAGAACACCGATAGGGGCAAGCTGGAGGAGCTCGGCCAAGTGCTCGCCGAATTTTCCGGCAAGGTGGCCAGGCGGCTGAATAGATAAAGTTTATAAAGTCCGATATATCTGCCGTCTCATGAAAACGGCGAAGCTATCCCTGGCCGTGTTGCTGGCCTTGGCGGGCCTGGCCTACTCCCAGGTGGTTCCGGGCCATTCGCAGACCCCGCAAATGCCTCAACAGCCTCCCTACATCGGCATCACCGTGTTGCAGAACCCGCCGCTGGCCTATCCCGGCGGCGTGGTGCAGCTGACCGTCATACTGACCTCGACCGCCGCCGTGGGCCCGCTGCAGGTCCAGATAACCTCGCAGAGCTTGTCGGTCCTGACTGGCGGCTCGTACAACCTGGCGGGCCTGGCCCCGGGCACCCCTGCGACCCTCACCGCCGTCGTCAAGATACCGCTCGGCGCCAGCCCGGGCAGCTACGGAGTAACGGTAGCCCTGGTGAACCCCGTCAACAATTTCCAGTTCGAAAGCACCACCTACTACGTCCGCGTCGTTCAGCTGAGCTACGGCGCGCTGGCGTACCCCCTCGTGAGGGGCGTCTTGGCCCCCGGCGAGGTTGTGAACATACCGATACTTTTCGTCAACCCCACAGTCGACGTGGTTAAGGCGAGCGCAACGCTTTCAGGAGGTCCCTTCAATAGGTTCTCCAACAGCTCTCTGACCTGCTCCGCATATGTTCCCCCAAGCTCCAACTCGACGTGCTTCATACCCGCCGTTGTGCAGAACGTCCAGCCCGGGGCCTACACGGCCTACATCAACGTCACCTTGGTCGACATGGCGGACAACAACACAATCTCCTTCTCCAAGAACTTCACGGTAGTGGTCGCCGAGCCTGTGAGTATAAACATAGGCCTCGCGCCGCAGGGCCCCGTGGTGCCCGGGCAGCCCACAACCCTGCTGATCTCCGCGTCTGCAGGCGGCCCCGTCGAGCCGTCGAACGTCACCATAATTCCGCTGAACACCAGCGACGTGACCTTCATAGCGCGCCCCATAAAGCTGCCGATACTCACAAGCGTGCAGATACCCGCCGAGGCCATCATAAACAACTACGGCACGGTCACGGCGTCGTTCGAGATATGCTACTTCACCAGCATATGCACGACGAAGAACGTCACTCTGTACGTACCGTTTCCCAACATCGCGGTCAACGTGGTCCAGAACCCGCCCTGGGCCTACCCCGGCTCGCTCCTACAGTTCACAATAGCCATATCTTCGAACCAGCCGGTGGGCCCCCTGACGGTCTACGTCAACTCCGACGCGCTGGTGGTTCTGAGCGGCGCGTCCTTCAGACTGCCGGGGCTCGCCCCAGGCGCACCGCTGACGCTGACCGCCCTGGCCGAAGTCCCTAGGGACGTCGGGCCCGGCGTATATCCGCTGACGGTGACGGCAGGCGGATATACGTACACCTATTACGTCGACGTGCGCAAGCCCAACTTGGGCGTCTCGATAGCGGAAAATCCCCCTGTGGCGTATCCCGGCGCTCTGGTCACGGTCAACGTGGTGATAGCCAGCGATGCGGAGCTGCGGGGCGTCTCGGTCAACATATCCAGCCCGCTGGACGTACTGGAGGGCTCCGGATACTATCTGCCCGCGTTGCCGTCGGGGAGCCCGGTCACGCTCACGGCGGTCCTCAAGGTGCCCGACGGCGCCGCTCCAGGCGACTACCCGGTCTACGTGTCGGTGGACGGCGCCAACTATGTATCCTATGTACACGTGTCGTCGGCCTCCGTCGTTATCCAGAGCATAGCGGTGGAGCCGCCCACCGTCGTGGCCAACGGGCTCCTGCCCTACGTCAAGGCCGTAGTGTCCCTGCTGAACACCGGCGTAGTGCCGGCGCGCGGCGTATCGCTTTCGATATCGGGCGTGCCGGTCGTGGGCAACGCGTCGGTGACGTTGGGCGTTCTGCCGCCCGGACAGCCCGTACAGATACCGTTCTTGATTAACGCCAGCGCGCTCGGGCCAGGCCTGTGGAGCGTGACCGCGTCCGCGCGGTGGCTCGGCGGCGAGGTCTCCGCGACGGCGCCGCTCACCGTACTGCCCAAGGCGCAGCTAGAGGTGAGCTACAACGTTTCTAACGCCCAGCCTGGATCGACCGCAGTGGTGACCCTGACGATCAGAAACATGGGGCCCGTCCCGGCCAAGATGGTGACGCTCCAATGGACTCCAAACCAGGTCTTCCAGATCCACACGCCGAGCTCGTCGACGCCGACGGCCAACCTTCTGGAGTCCAACTTCAGATTTCTCGGCGATATATCTCCGGGCCAGAGCGCCACGACGACCTACCTAATAGATGTCTCCAGCAACGTGCCTGACGGAGTCTACTACGCAACCCTTGTGCTGGAGTGGAACGAGACAGGCGCCGTAACTCCGGTTATAGAGACCGTCCAGATACCCATAGCGGTGAGGTCCTCCATAAATCTGCTGGAGGTGGGGCCGCTCGCCGCCGCCTTGCTCATAGCGATAGTCGGCATCGCGGTGTACCTCAGAAGGCGGAGATCGGGGAGGGGCGTCGCCGGGCCTAGCTGAGGCCGCAAGCGACCTTTTTTAAATGGAGCTTGGATTTGGCACGTGTTCGTGTCCATCCAACGCGCCCTGGACAAGCTCAGGGCCCTCGTGGGCTCTAGGGGCGACGTCTGCACGCCCGATTCCCTGGATCTCGAGCTGTCAAACGGGTTGTTCCTGAGCGGGTCTGTCGCCGTTCTCGCGCAGGGAGGCGCCTATAGATGTCTGGACGTGGGCGGCCTTGCCGACGTCTTGAGGACCTTCGCGTATCCCCAGACTATCCAGCAGAGCGCGTTCAAGACCTTGAGGCCTCCCTACGTGGAGCTGTACGAGGACGAGAGCAGATATGTCGTGTTGGGCATATACGACGACAAGGTGTATATGTCCGAGTGGTCCGGCATCCGCCTCTGTTGCTCTTGGGTAGTCGACATAGATGTGGATAGATATAGGAGGTCCTACGAGGCGCTTGAGCGGTTCCTGTCGGGAGAGCCATGAGCGGCCTTCTGGAGAGGTTCGACGTGAGGCTCGACGAGAGGGAGCTGAGGATTCTGCTGGGGATAATCGGGAGCGAGCCCACCACGGCCTATAAGGTGGCCGTGGACAACAAGATGCATTTCTCCTATGTATACAAGAAGCTGTGGAGCTTCGAGCAGGAGGGGCTGGTGGCCTATTTCTGCGAGCCGGGGAGCGGCAGGAAGCTGTACTACGTGTTGCCCAAAGGCGTCTTGGTCTTGATGGCGTATGAGGCGTTAAGCCCCAAGATGGCGGCCGACAAGCTCCGCGACAGGTGGAACCTCAAGGACTTCTCCGACGACGAGATCTTGGAGCTCGCCCATATATTCCTCAACAACTATAGGCCGGGCACGCCCGTCAACGACTCCGTCATGTCCGCCTACGTCCTATACACCAGGTATCTCGCGGGGGAGCTAAACGCGAGGAATAGGGCCCTCCTCAACAAGTTCTTCAGGAGGGCCTTCGAGGCGTTGATAGGATTAATAGGGGAGGTGTGCCTGCAGAAATGCGGACAGGACTTAGCGTCGAGGGACTACATATGACGGCGAGCTGTCCCGGGACGTACAGAGTTGCCGGCAGAGAGATAAGGCTGGACGAAGACTGCTACCTCGAGAACCCTTCGGACTGGAGTAGAGATGTGGCCGTCTGGATCGCCGAGAACGTCGAGGGGTTGAGCCTAACCGAGGAGCACTGGCGCCTAGTTGATTACGCTCGGGCCTACTGGGAGAGACGCGGAGAGTGTCCCCCCGTGGGCAGACTGCTCAAAGACCTCGGGATAACCTTCGAGGACCTATATAGACTCTTCCCCTCGGGCCCCGCGGAGGGCCTGTGCAGAGTGGCCGGGGTCCCTAGGCCCGGGGGCTGTTCCTAGCGCGGCCTATCTCGCGGCAACGTGGTGATGGCTTAAATAGTGGCCCTTCCACCATGCCATGAGCGCCGAGGAGAGGATATTCAGGGCCTTGGCCGACCCCCAGAGGCAGGAGGCGCTCGCGACCCTCCTCGAGAACATAGATGCCGTCAAGGACCTCGTGCTCTTCTTGTCGGAGCTGAAGAGCTCGGGCGCGCTCGAGCTCCTGACGGCGGGCGTCGCCGCAGCTAGGGCGCTCTCGGGCGACTTGATAGCCAGCAGGGATTTCGCCGAGAAGGCCGCCAAGCTCATGGAGCTGGCGGGGGCGGCGTCCGCGGTCGCCTCAAACACCGAGGGCATTGCCTGCATGTCCAGGGCCGTGTCGAGCGCCGACGCGTCGAAGCCCGTCGGCGTCTACGGCCTCCTCCAGGCCCTTCAGGACCCCGACGTGCAGAGAGGGCTTGGCTACATAATGTCGATTGTGAAGGCCCTCGGGGCCTGTCTGGCGTCGAAACAACAATTATAAGCAAGGTGGTTGGCCTAGGGCATGTCGGAGTTTAGGGTGCCCAGCGAGGGGGAGATCTTGTGTAAAGTGCTGGAGTTGCTCGGCGACAATAGGGTCAAGGTCGTCTGCCAGGACGGAGAGGTCAGGGTGACCAGAATACCCGGGCGGTACAGAAAGAGGCTCTGGCTGAAGACCGGCGACTACGTCATAGTGGCCGTCTGGGATTTCGACCCCAAGAAGGGCGACATCGTCCATAAATACGACAAAAGAGATCTGGACGAGTTAAGGCGCAGCGGCTACGCCGAGGCGATAGACAACCTGGAGAGGCTGGGCTAGGCCTGAAGCCAGCCGAGCCTGGCGGAGGCTTGAGGTTAAGCTGTACGAGGCGGTGGCTCGGGAGGCGGAGCCGCCGGTAGGGCGCCTAGCGGCCACAACGGCCGCGGCCGGACCGGGGCTGGAGCGCCGCGGTTCTGCTCCTCAGCTGTACAGATAGGGTATGTCCAACATCACCGCGACGTCTCTATCTAGGGCCGCCACATCCTCGGGGCCTACGTCCGCCACGTCGTATTTGCCCAACGCCGAGACCAACATCTGTATCTCTACCTTAAGCGACTCTATGTAGTTCTCCACCCCCTTCTCGCCGCGGGCCAGCGCCGCTATCAGGAGGGGCCTGGCCATATATGCCCCTGAGGCCCCAAGCGCCAGGCTCTTAACCATGTGGCCGCCGTCGTAAAGCCTCCCCGCTATTAGCAACGATATCTTGTGGCCCTCCTCCCGCGCCTTCCTGATCGCCTTAAGCCCCACTAGGGTGGGGTATCCGAGATCCTTCATGGCCGCCGTGGGCGCCATGCCCGTCCCGCCCTCCTTGCCGTCTATCACCACCGCGTCGGCTCCCTCCTCCGCGGCGATCCTTATCACGTCGAGCGCGTCCCTAAACGGGCCTAGCTTTATCCAGATCCTCGCCCTGGGGTACGCCGTCCTCATGAACCTTATGGTGCCGGCTAGGATCTCGGCGGTGAAGGTGCCCGGGACCGAGTACCTAGTTATGTATTTCTCCTTCAGCTCCGCGTCGTCGAATTTGTACTTCGCCCTGAGCCTCTCCGCCTGGCTCCTCGGCACCTTTATCACGCCGCCTAGACCCGGCTTGGCCCCCTGGCCTATCTTTATCTCGAAGCCGATCCTCCCCTCCTCCAGATACTGCTCGACGTCCTTATCGCTGTAGACCCTATTCCACAGCTCGTCGTAGGCGTCCTCCACGCTCTGCTGTATGAAGACGCCGCCCTTCTTGTCTATATTAGTCAAATATGCGAGCAACCTCTCCTTGAACGAGGGGTGCCCTCTCGTGAGCCGTTCAGAGTATCCTCTAACGGTCGCCACGTTTTCGCCTATCCCGTAGACGACGCCCGACCTCGCGGCCGCCCGGGCTATCTCGAGGGCGGTCTTGCTGGCTATATGGGTGGACCCCGTGGAGCCCACGACCACCGGTAGGGAAGATTGGAAGCCCCCCACGACGGCGTCCGTCTTGACGTCCATAAAGCTCGGCTCCCTCAGAAGCTCGGCCGCCTTCTCGAGCCTCCTGGGCGTGAAGGCCGGCGGCATCAAGACCACAGCGTCCAAGGTCTTGAAGCGGGGGCAACCCCTCTCGTAGATGCTGGAGCCCAGGACCGCGGAGCCGTACGACGCTATTAAGCCGAAGGGATATACGGCGTCCCTCCCCTTCAACGCCCTAAAGGCTATTTCACCCACGGGGTATCCCTCCAGGAACTCCCTATATCCTCTGAGCATGAACGTAAGGCCCTTCAGCAACGCCGCAATTCTGGCCGGCAACACTCGTCGACCTGCTGGGCAGTATTAATAGACCCTCGGGAAAATATATGACAATATCGGGCAAAAATATGTATACAATCAGCTCTACGCCAGGCATACAGGTAATTTCTGCCACCCTCCCGTCTATGGATAGCCATATTTACGAGGCTATGGATAGTAATAAGTACCTATCATGTACGGATAGCTAGATCATATGTACGCCTCTACTCGGCATTATTGGGTTTTATATTCCGCAGTATCCGGGTTATTGAAATACGTTGTCTCGTAATGTTTTAAATGGATCGCCGTATCGTCGGCTATGCCCTACCTTCACCCTGCGGTTCTGGAGTTCGAGAAAATGGTGGCCGACAGAGAGAGCTACAGAAAACAGCTGGAGGAATGGGTGAGGTACTCCTGGCGATGGGCCGTCAGGGATAGGTACAAGGCGGTCTTCAGAGTCCAGGCCTCCGCCTTGAGGGCGATAAGGGAGTTCCTCGACTCCAAGGGCTTCGTCGAGGTGCTTTCCCCCATAGTGGGGCCCGTGACCGATCCCGGCATAAGGGGGGCTAAACAAGCCACGATAGACTTCTACGGCGCCGAGTACAAGGTCATGTCGTCTGCGATACTCTACAAGCAGTACATGGCGGCGTCTCTGGGCAAGATATACTTCGTCAGCCCCAACATAAGGCTGGAGCCCAACGACAGCGTATATACGGGGAGGCATTTGGTCGAGTTCTACCAGGTCGACATAGAGATGTACAAGGCCTCGTATATGGACGCGATGGATGTAGCCGAGGATCTCATCACGCATGTGGTCAAGTACATAAGGGACGTCCACGGAAGGGAGCTGGAATCGATGGGTAGGCAACTACAGGAGTTCCAGAGGCCGTTCAAGCGGTATCAACATAGGGAGGCGATAGAGTTCGTGAACAAGCTCGGCTGCAGGAACCCGCCCAAGGAGGAGCTCATGTGGGAGTGCGAAAAGGTGATGTCGGCCCACCACGACTCGCCGTTCTTCGTGTACGACTACCCGAGAGGGGCGAGGGGCTTCTACGACAGGGAGGACCCCGAGAGGCGCGGCGTCCTGAGGGACTTCGATATGCTGTACCCCGAGGGCTTCGGGGAGGCTGTGAGCGGCGCTGAGCGCGAGTACGAGCCCGAGAGGCTGGTCGCGAGGATTAGAGAGTCGGGCGAGGACCCCGCCAAGTATCAATGGTTTCTGCAGATGGCCAAGGAGCTCTATCCGCTACAGACCGCCGGATTCGGCATAGGCGTAGAGAGGCTGACTAGATATCTATGCGGGTTGAGGGCGGTCTGGGAGGCCCGTCCCTACCCCAAAGTTGCTGGCATAGTCGGCGGTCCTTAGTAAAATAATAAATTTAATTTTATAGTTCTTTGATGCTATATGAACAGTACCTGTCCTCCCTTGGCATTCTCTAGGAATGTAGTGACGCCGACGATGTCGTCCACTAGCGTGGAGTCGAAATGCTCCTTCTTCAAGCCGGCGGCCTCCGCCATCATGGAGCATACATACACCTTGGCCCCCATCTGCTTCGCTTGTTTGAGCATGTCTTTCCAGCTCGGCGCCTTCATCCTCGCCATGCCCTCCTTGAGCCTCGGGACCATGGGCTCGAACTCCTTAGGCCATATCTCCGGCGCCGGCTCCTTCAGCAGCTTGAACATGGCCCAGCCGGTGAAGAACACGTGGACCTCATACCCCAGCGCGGCCGCGGCTTGCGATATTACGCCGACCGGTATCAGCTTGTCGTCGGTTCCCGAAAACACTATCATCGACACTTTCTCGGCCATGCCGCCTTAGTCTTAGCTCTATATATGTACTATTACACGATTCCATGTAATAATTGATATAAGGACTGATGTCAAGGGGCAACCATGCCCGAGAATAGGTTGAAGGTGGACGCCAGAGGGATCGCGTGCCCGGGGCCCATCACGGAGCTCGTCAAGGCGTATAGAAACGCCAAAAACGGCGACATCATAGAGGTCATGGCTACGGACCCGGGCTTCAAGCCCGACGTGGAGGCTTGGATCAAACGGACCGGCAACCAGCTGCTGGAGCTCAGAGAGGAGGGCGGGACCTACGTAGCCGTGATAAAGGTCACCGCCAAGAAATGAAGAAGCGGGTAGTCGTCATAGGCGGAGGGGCCGGCGGCGCCATACTGGCCAACAACCTCCCTCTTGAGGATTTCGAGGTTACTGTAGTCGATAGAAGCCCCTACCATTATTACTGGCCCTGGCTACTCTATGTGGCGTTTAGGGGGTCCAGAAGGCCCATGAGGCGCGAGATAGAATCGCTCCTCAAGCCCGGCATCAACTTCATACAGTCAGGCGCCCAATCGGTGGATCTAAACAACAGGAAGGTGGTCCTCGAGGGCGGGAAGACGCTGGATTACGACTACTTGGTGATAGCCACGGGCTCGCGGCCCACGTACGGACAGATCGGCGGCCACGAGAAGGCCGTGGAGAAGTACGGCGATTACCACTCGACCGTCGAAAACGCCGAGAGGGTCTGGAAGTCCATCAACTCGCTCAAACAGGGCACGTTCGCCGTAGTGGTCGGCGGAGATCCCTACAGGTGTCCGCCTTCGCCGCTCGAGGGAGTCTTCCTGGCGGAGGAGTTCTTCAGGTCGCGGGGCCTTAGGGATAGGGTGAGGGTCGTGTTCGCTGTGCCGTACCCGCGCCCGTATCCGGCAGAGCCCATGAACGAGGTCGTCGAGCCGCTTCTAAAGGAGCGGGGCGTTGAGTACATCACGTTCTTCACGCTGGACAGAATAGAGGACGATAGAAAGGTCGCTGTGTCCATGGAGGGGGAGGAGCTCAAGTACGACGCGTTGGTCGTCATACCTCCGCACGTGGGCACCGACGTGAAGATCTCGCCCGAGGACGTGCTCACCACCGATAGGTTCATACAGGCGGATAAGTACACCAACAACATAAAGGGCTTCGACGACGCCTTCGTCATAGGCGACGCCTCGGCGGTTCCCGTCGCCAAGACTGGGGTGACCGCGCACCTGCAGGCGGAGGTGGTGGCCAAGAGGCTACAGGGAGAGGACGCCCGCAACAGCGGGCGCACAAACTGCCCGTTCGATCTGGGCTACGGCCTGGGGACCTTCGTCATAAGCGACTACAGAAACCCCGTCGTGAAGCTACCGCCGTCGCGCTTCTCGCATATGGCCAAGATGCTGTTCGCGGCGACCTACTGGGACATGGTGAGATATCCCGAGCTCTGGAACCCGATATTCGAGGCGTATTTCGACGCGACGGAGCCCGCCAAGCTGGCGAGGATCTATGTCTGAGGCGGATCTAGCCGTCGCGGAGAGCCTCTCTAGGGCGTTGAGGCCCGAGTCGGCGCGGGCTCTGGCCAAATTCGCCGAGATTTTGGTCAAGGCAGACGAGATGGGGCTTCTGGACACGCTTAGGGATCTGTTGGACGGCGAGGTCCTCGGCGAAGGGGCCAAGAGCCTTCTGAGCACCGGCACGGTCGCGGCGCTCATCAATCTCGACAGAATCTCCGCGGTCCTGGAGGCGCTGGCCAGAAACGCCGACGCTGTGGCCAAGGCGGTCTCCCTACTGGGGGCTCTCGACAGATCCGGCCTATTGAGCTTGGCGTCAGGCCTTGCGGAGCCGGAGGCTCTGGGCGAGGCCGCACGTGCCTATATGACCACTGGAACTTTCTATCTGCTGAACGAAGCGCCGAAGATGCTGGACGGGCTTGCGTCGATGAAGATCGCACATGCGCTAGACTCGGCGCTGGCCGAAAGCCGCAAGGCGCAAGCTCCGGGCTTCTTGGATGCCTTGAACGCCTTGATGCTTGACGAAGATGCTCGGAGGGGGCTCTACTTCTTCGTGGCTCTCCTAAAAAGTATAGGGGCCTCTCTGAGGCCTAAATAGGCACTTGGACCTCTACCTCGACCTCCGGCGGGGTCTGGCTTTTGTCGACCTTGAGGTAGACCTCCCGCGTGGGCGACCCCGGAGATGCGCCGTTGCTCAAAGCCCAGAACAATATGGCCGCGTACGCGTTGTCCACCTTGTCGGAAGAGCCGGCGAATCTGTAGACGGCCATCTTGCCGCCGTTGAGGACCTTGTCGCCGTTGGGATCCGGCGTGAAGATCTCGACCAACATATTCGCCCCCTGCTTGCCGTGAAACACCAAGACCGTGCCCGGCTTCAGGTCTTGAGCCAAGGCCGACCGGTTGGGCACCTCCTTCAGCACGCTGAAGCCTCTCACCTCGCCCACCTCCTTCACCTCGACGTTTGGCATGGGGGGCGGGAGGTTAAGAGTATATAAAGGTTCTATCTACCCATGGCGCCTGCCGTGGGCGACGTCGTGTATCGATTCGAGGGCCCGCTGAGGCTCGTGGAGATATTGGACAGACCGAACAGGTTCCTCGTCAGGGTCGTCGACGGCGGGCAGGTCAGGAGCTGCCATCTGCACGACCCCGGGAGGTTGCCCGAGCTGGTGAGGCGTGGCGCCAGAGCTGTCGTGAGGCCCACGCGCGGCGTGAAGACCGACTGCTCGATCACGGCGATAGAGGCCCCCAACGGCGTCTGGGTCGTGGCCGACAGCAGAATACACAGCGACGTGGCCTCTCTATTTCTCGGCGAGGCCAGGAGGGAGGTAAAGGTGGGCGGCCGTAGGCTCGACTTCCTCTCCGGAGATACTTATATCGAGGTCAAGGGATGTACCTTGGTGGTCGACGGCGCGGCCCTGTTCCCCGACGCTCCGACCAAGAGGGGGGCCGAACATCTGAGGCTTCTGAGGTCGCTGATGGGCGCCGGACATAGGGCCAAGGTCGTCGTGTTGGTCATGAGGCCGGACGCCGAATGTTTCGCGCCCAATTGGGCCACAGACCCATCGTTCTCCCGCGAATTCGCCCGGTTTATAAAATCGGGCGGAGATCTGGAGGTCCACAGATTCCGCTACGCCGAGGGCCGCGTGATATACGACGGCGATGTGGGCCTCTGCAGCGGCTGGGACAGGCCGCCTTCGGGTTCCTGAGGTCTTTGCGGGGGAACTTTTATAACTAGAATTTCGTGGTGCCGTGGATGTTATTTACCTAGTTCTCGCGGCGCTCGGGGCTCTCGAGGTCTGGATCGCGGCGTATCTATATAGAGGCTTGAAGTCGCTACAGTCGCTGGTATACCCCATACTCGCGAACATCCTCTGGATAAGAACCCACATGTATACGCTTGTCGATAGCTTAACCGACATGTTGGTCGCGCGGGGCGTCATATCGTCCGAGGAGGTCGCCGCGTTGAAATCTCTCTCCAGGCCGAGGGCCCCTACCCCCGAGGATCTCGACAAGGTCGAGGAGCTGTTGAGCAAAAAGCCTGAGGAGCTAAGCGACAGCGATCTCGAGGAGATCAGGAGAGTGGCGCTGGCGTTGCTCACCTGGCCCTCCCAGAACGCGGCGAAGCTGGCCGTGAAGCTGTTGTTCTTCGCGTCGCAGATAGAGAAGGGGCGGAGCTCCATCAAGCTTGCCGATAAGGTCGAGGTGTCATATGTAGCGGAGACCTGCACCGTCAAGCTACAGCTACATAGAGACGGCTCTGTCGAGGTCCTGGAGGATGCCGACATAGACTGCGTGTCCGAGAGGGTCGAGGCCTTGAGGCGGTTGGCGCGCCGCGAGGGGCCGGGCGACGCGGCCGCGCTGAGCATGTACAAGCTCTGCCGCTCCCGCAACGACGCCGGATGTAGGGCCTTGATGTCGCGGCTCAGCCCGCTCGAGAGGAAGTCGCTGGATCTCCTCGTGGATGAATAGGCCCTTCCAGCCGGCGGCCGTCGACCAGGTGCTCGGGCTCCTGAGGGTTATATACTCGCTCGGAGGCAAGACGGATATCTATAGGATCGATGAGGAGGTCGAGATAGGCTTCGACGAGATAAGCCTCGCGGTGGGCGCCGCCGAGTCCCTAGGGCTCGTGGCGGTGAGGGCCGGCGACGTGGAGCTGACGGAGCTGGGCCGCAAGGCGGTTCTGGATCTCGACGATGCCAGGCAGGAAATCGCCAAGAGGCTAGCGTCGCTCACCCCCTTCGCCGACATCCTCGCGCTGCTGAGGCGGAAGGCGCCGGCGCCGTTGGGCGAGGTGACCGAGCTGCTCTGCGGGCTTGGGTACTGCGGCGACGTGGCCTGGAGGAGGATAGTGGCTTGGGCCGTTCTGTTCGGCCTGATCGAGGTGACGCCCGACGATTTGGTTCTGCCCGGCAACTCGGCATAACGCCGACGGGCGGGGGACAGCTTTATTTATCCGTGGTATAGTTGCTCGATGTCTTTCAATTTGGTTGTGGCGACCGGCTGGAGGCAAGAGAGGATGTGCATGGAGGAGCTCTACAAGATCGGCGATATACTGGCGCGGCGGGTGATGGAGGTGTGGTTCACCGGCTTCGACGGGCTCCTCACTGCTGAGGTCGAGGGCGATCCGGCCGAGTTCACCAGGGCCCTCGCCGACTTGGTGTCGTCGGGCTACTACGTGCCTAGATTCGTCTTGAGGGCAACGCCGATAATGGTCGTCGTCAAGAGCGATCTGGACGACGTGGCTAGGGCCGCCTCGGAGCTGGCGGCTAAATATATAGGGCCAGGCGAGACGTTCAAGATAGAGCTGAAGAAGAGGGGCGTGAAGTACGACAGGCTCGCCGTCATAGACTACGTGGCTAAGGGGATAGACAGGAAGGTCGATCTGACGAAGCCGGACAAGATACTGTGGGTCGAGATGTTCCCCACGAGGACCGGCTTGTCGGTGATAACCGAGAGGGACAACTTCTCCCTCATGAGGATGAGGGTGGGGGGCCATGGAGGAGGGGACTCTATCTCTTGAGGGGCTGAGGATCCGTTATATAAGGGACGGCGGCGGGAAGCCCGTCGTCCTCCTCCACGGCTATTCCTTCAACGCCGATAATTGGTTCAGCTCCGGCGTTGCGCAGAGCCTGGCCGAGAGCTACGCCGTGTACGCCGTCGATATGCCCTACGGGGCCAAGTCCAAGAGCTCGAAGTTTAGGTCCGACGCGAGGGGCTACGCCAAGTTCTTGAGGAAGGTGCTGGACGCCCTCTCGCTCGGCGAGCCGCCCATAGTCGGCCCCTCCATGTCGGGCGAAGTGCTCATGTGGTATGTCGCGCTGGGCTACAGGACCGCCCTGGCCGTGCTAGTCGGGCCCGTGGGCCTCGACGACAGGGAGCTACAGGCCGAGCTCGCGAGGTCGGGCGCGCGGATCGCCGCCATATGGGGCGAGAAAGACGAGATATCGCCCCCCTCCGTCTACGCGCCTCTGCTGAAGAAGATGCTCCCCTCTGCGCAGGTGGCCGTATTGCCGGGGGCCGGACATCCCGCCTATCTCGACAAGCCGGGGGAGTTCCTGGAGCTGTTGAGGAGCTTCCTCGCCGAGGCCGGCTACTAGCCCTTCTGGAACACCAAGGCGTAGTTGTGGCCGAGGTCCTGGTACTCCACCTCCTTGAAGTCCCCGAAATATCTCCGAACCTCGTCGGGGCTCATCTTCAGGAAGCTCGGCGGCCCGAACGGCGAGCCCGGCTTATGCTCTATCAAGATGGCGTACCCCCCTGGCTTCAATATGCGGGCTATCTCGGCGACGGCCGCCCTCTTGTCGGCCAGATCGTGGAACACATTCGACATAACCGCCACGTCGACGACGCCGCCGGGTATCGACGTGTGCAACACGTCCTCCCTAAGTATGGACAGGTTGGGAGCGCCGATCTTCTCCACCTCCCTAAGGGCCTCCTCATCTACATCGACGCAGTAGACCCTCGAGGCCATGTCCTTCAGCGCCTCGCACAGCCTGCCGACGCCGCATCCCAGATCGGCGGCGACGCCGCCTCTAGGAGTATATTTAAGCAACAAGGCGTATTCGTCCTCGGAGATGCCGCGCCAGTGGCCGCCGTGATGGTGGCCCCCGCGGTGCGTGGGGCCCTCCGGCTCCCTCAGCTCCCCTTTGATGAGCTTCGCGAGGGCCTCCTCCACAGGTCCGTCGTAGATGTATATCTTCAGGCCCCAGCTCCTCGCCATCTCGAAGCCCCTGGGCCCTATCTCGGAGACCACAAGGGCCTGGGCCCCCCTGCGGCGCGCCTCGGCCAACGCCGCGGCGCCTCTCGCCATCCTCGCATGCCGCGCGGGGTTTTCGACCCTCTCGATGAGCTTGTACCGCCCCTCCGCTATCTCGTATATCGCGAGCTCCTCGCCTTCGCCAGGCCCATCGACGCGTCCGCCGGTTTCCGATATCACAACCTTCATGCAATCCGATATTGATAGCGCTATATAAGTTTTCTCAACGCCTCGGCGATCTTAACGGCCTGCCGCGACTCCTTGGGGTTGTGCGTCCTTATCGCGTCGGCGCCGTGGGCCACAGCGAGCGCCTCCGCGGCCAGCGAGCCTGGCAGGACCTCGTCGGGCGTCCTCGCGCCGAGTATCCGCCTTATGAACGACTTGCGCGACACGCCGACTAGCACGGGCCTCCCCAGCCCCCCGATTTTCTCCAGGTTCTTGATCACGTAGAGGTCCCATTTCCACCAAGGCCACTGGGGGTCGCCGTGCCTATACTCGCCGGCCATCACATAGGGGGCGTCGGCAGGGGGAAGCGTCGGAAACCCTATGCCTGGATCCACGACTATCCTCTCGGGATCTACGCCGCACCTCAAGGCGATCTCCACGCTTTCCCGCAACGCCGAGATCAGCCTATCCACGGGGTCGGCTCCGGGCCTCGGCTCCCTCTCCCGGGCCATCAACACCAGCGACGCCCCGTAGTCCCTAACGACTTTGCACATCTCCGGATAGAGCTTGAGGCCCGTCACGTCGTTCACTATGGATGCGCCTGCCCTCAGCGCCTCCTCGGCCACCTTGGGCCTGTACGTATCGACGCTGATGGGAATATCGACGTGTTGGGCCAAGGCCTTAACCACGGGCACCACGCGCCTCAGCTCCTCCTCGGCCGGCACCCACGTATCCTTGTAGGGGGCCGTCGACATGCCGCCCACGTCTATCAAGTCGACAAAACCCCTCCAGCTATCCGCCAGCTCCACAGCCCTCTCAGGCACATCGGCGATAGAGCCGGCGTAGAAGGACTCAGGCGATGCGTTTATTACGCCCATGATCCTCACCGGGTGGCCGGAGCCGATCGGCAGTTTGCCCAAATAGGCCGTGGGCACGCCCGGTGGAAAGTCCGGCTTTTAAACCATGTCGGGCGTCGCCGAGAGGCCGGCGGGCAGTCGAGGCCCCCAGGGCCTTGTCTCCTATCTATAGTTTCCATAGGGAGAAAATTTAATTGTATAGCATAGATATGCCATGCAACGTGTTGTCAAGACCAAGACTTTTGTGTTCGAGGCGCCTATAAGCGAGGAGATCGTGGCGCGGCTTTCCCAGTGGGGACGCGTGGCCTCCAGCGGAGCGCTCACCGTCTTCACGATAGATGCGGGCGAGGTCGCCACCAAGGTCATCAGGGAGGATGCCCGCGGCAAGGTGAGGCGGATCTACGTCAGGCCGCCGTGCGGTTGCCTCTTGGTGCTGGACGAGGTGAGGGACTTCGAGCACGATACCCTATACTACAGGTTCGTCAGGTACGAGCCCTGCGCTCAACATAAATAGCCGGTTCTCTCCGAGCTCCGTGAGGATCTACGTGGAGACCTACGGCTGTTGGCTCGCCAAGGCCGACGCCCAGATATTGCTACAGAGGCTGGGCGGCGTCGTCGCCGAGAGCCCGCGCGACGCAGATATGGTCCTGGTCTACACATGCGCCGTTAGGGAGGACGGCGAGGTGAGGCAGCTGAGAAGGCTGGAACAGCTCTCGGCCGAGGCGAGGAGGCTGGTCGTGGCCGGCTGTCTGGCGAAGGCCAGGCCCTATACCATAAAGCGGATAGCTGGAGGGGCCGAGCTGATATATCCCGAGCAGGTCGAGGGAGGCCGCGAGCGGACCATGCACAACCTGCCCGAGCCCGACGGCGGCTTGATCTACACGGCGCCTCTACAGGTGGGGTGCCTCGGCAACTGCACGTTCTGCGTGACTAAATACACCAGAGGCGGGGCCGGCTACGTGAGGAGCGCTCCGCCCGACTTGGTCGTGGAGCGCGTGAGGAAAGCCGTCGCGAGGGGCGTCAGGGAGATCTACCTGACCGGACAAGACGTGGTAACGTACGGATTCGACGCCAGATGGCGGAGGGGCTGGAATCTCCCCGACCTCCTGGAGAGGATTCTGTCCGACGTCGAGGGCGAGTACAGGATAAGGATAGGCATGTCGGAGCCGTGGGTGTTCGGGAAGTTCGTCGACGCAATTCTGGATATAGTTAAGAGAGATGAGAGGATCTACAGGTATTTCCATCTGCCCGTCCAGTCGGGCAGCGATGCGGTGCTGCGCAGAATGGGGAGGAGATACACGGCGGATGAGTACCGAGGCCTTATCTCCAAGATCAAGAGAGAGCTAAACGACGACGTGTTTATAGCCACGGACATAATAGTCGGCTTCCCCGGCGAGACCGAGGAGGACTTCAGACACACCTTGAGGCTGATGGAGGAGCTGCAGTTCGACAAGGTGCACGTGGCGCGCTACAGCAGAAGGCCCTTCACCGAGGCCTCCGTGATGCCCGGCCAGATACCCGACGCCGTGAAGAAAGAACGCAGCAAGCTCGCCTCGGAGCTCGCGCTTAGGATAGCCCACGCGAGGAACTCCAGGCTTGTGGGGAGGCGGCTGAGGGTTCTCGTCGACGAGGTCGACCACGGGCTTGTGGTGGGCAGGGCGCCCGACTATCGGCAGGTCGTGGTGGGCCGTGGCGGAGGACCCCTCGGCTCCTTCATCGAGGTGGAGGTGGGGCGCGCGGAGCCCGTATATCTCTGGGCCAAGGGGGTCTAGAGGACCGCTTGCTCCCATGGGTACTTCTTGCTCCAGCGCTCTTCTCTCAGCTTCTTCAGCTCCGCCAACATCGCGTCCAGCTCGCCTCTGTCGATTTTTCTAAATAGCGGCTCCACGTCGCCGAGCTTTACGCCGGGCACGGGGTCCACGTCGGGCCACCTCACGGGCGGCTCTAGCCCCATCATGGACCAGAGCCTCTCTGCAGAGGACGGAATCACGGGATACAGAAGAGCCGTCAGCGCCTTCAGTGCTCTGTAGGAATTGTAGAGGACCGTCGCCGCCTCCTCGCGACTCTCTTTGACCAGCTGCCACGGGGCGCGTTGATTGAGGTACCTATTGCCCTCTCTGGCTATCTCCACGGCGTCCATCAAGGCCTCCTTCAGCTCGATCCTGTCGTAGTGGGCCTCGGCCGACTTGACGTATTTAGCTACAGCCTCGGCGAACTCGGCGTCGGGGGGAGCCGAGGGGCCGGGTCCGGGCAGAACTCCGCCGAATCTGGTCTTTATGAACGAGAGGACTCTATGGGCGAAGTTGCCCACGTCGTCGTTCAGGACCTTGTTCACCACGTCCACGGCGGTCTGCCACGTGAAGTCCACATCTCTATTCTCAGGCCTCATGTAGACCAAGACAAAGCGCCAGTAATCCACCGGCATCAGCTTAAGCGCCTCGTCTATCCAGACGCCCCACCTCCTGCTCTTGGAGAACTTATCGCCCTCGTAGTTCAGATACTCCGTCGAGGAGGTGGTGAGCCTCGTGGTGTAGCCTCCGCCGTTCGCCATGATGAGCGCCGGCAGTATTATGACGTGGAAGGGTATATTGTCCTTCCCCACGAAGAACACGGCCTTGGTGGAGGGATCCAGCCAGAACTCCCTCCACCTATCGGGCTCGCCCTTCCTCTCGAAGTGCTCCTTCACGGCTGAGATGTAGCCCAGAACCGCCTCGAACCAGACGTAGATGGTCTTGCCCTCGGCGCCGGGGAACGGGGCCGGTATCCCCCATCTGTTGTCCCTAGTTATTGCCCTGGGCCTTAAGCCCTCGCGGAGTATGCCCAGAGCCATCTCCCTCGCGTTCTGGGGCAACTCGAAGTTCCCCTCGACGTATTTCCTCACGGCGTCCTCCAGCCGCCTCAAGTCGAGATACCAATGCTTGGTTCTGCGCCACTCGGGCCTGGCGCCGCATATGGCGCACCTAGGCTCTACGAGCAGGCGCGGCTCCAGCAGCCTTCCACACCTCTCGCATTGATCCCCCCTGGCTCTCTCGTACCCGCAGTACGGACACCTCCCTATCACGAACCTGTCGGGCAGGAATATCTTGTCGTTGGGGCAGTAGGGCAGCTCGTCCTCCTGTATAAATATATATCCATTATCGTAGATCTTTCTAAAGAACTCCTTGGTGAATTCCATATGGACGGCGCTGTGGGTATGGGTATATAGATCGAAGGAGATATTCCACCGTCTGAACAGCTCCGAGACGATCTCGTGCATCCTCAACGCGTACGTCTGCGGATCCACCCCAAGCTGTATCGCCTCGACCTCTATCGGCGTGCCGTGCATGTCCGAGCCTGACACGAAGACGACCTCATGCCCCCTCAGCCTGAGGTAGCGCGCATATACGTCGGCCGACAGCACCGAGCCTATCATGTTGCCGAGGTGAGGCACAGACTGCACGTAGGGCCAGGCGCTGCCTATCACGTATTTGGCCATGGCTCTGCTATCTCCGCTCTTTTAAGGAATTTATCAAGACGCGCAGGGAGGGCAGGCTACCGGCCGAACCTCCTCTGTCTCGCCGCGTATTCCTCCAGGACAAGCCTGAGGTCCTCCCTCTCTATTTCGGGCCAGTATTTGTCGAGGAAGAACAGCTCGCTGTATGCCGTCTG